>ENA-UOOR01004138-UOOR01004138.1-fermentation-metagenome-genome-assembly--contig:-NODE-4138-length-11836-cov-2.582548_pt1 | contig 11836 bp, 7 predicted proteins | sample MGYA00245780_ERZ724029 | MGnify/ENA primary metagenome ERZ724029 (study PRJEB28704, sample SAMN03018315) | fermentation metagenome | biome: anthropogenic terrestrial biome; feature: soil; material... | reverse complement strand
GATTCCCTTTTCAACTGCAGGAATATATTGACTTGGTACAGCACCACCAAATACTTCTTCATCGAAAACAAATTTCTCTTTGGTAGGCTCAAATCTAATGTGAACGTCACCGTATTGACCTGCTCCACCAGATTGTTTCTTGTGTTTGCCTTGTACACTTGCAGTTCCCTTGATAGTTTCTCTATATGCAATCTTTGGATCTGTTAGATTTACATCTACTCCAAAGGTATTTTTCAACTTGTTAACAATTACTGCCAGCTGCATGTTTCCTTGACCACCTATAAGTAATTGTTTTGTTTCTGCATTTCTATTTATTATGAATGTTGGATCTTCCTCAGTAAGCCTTGTCAAAGAAGTACCAATCTTTTCTTCATCACCTTTTGTTTTAGGTTCTACTGCCAAGAATAGGCATGGTTCTGGATATTGAATTGAGTCATATTGAACAGGATGTGCCTTATCGCAAAGTGTATCTCCTGTTTGAGTCACCTGCAATTTTGCAGTTGCTCCTATGTCACCTGCAGCTATTTCAGAAACTTCTATCTGATTCTTTCCTCTAAGTACAAATAAACCACCCAATTTTTCAATTTCATCTTTGTTTGGATTTAACAGCTCTATGTCTTTTGTTATCTTTCCAGATAAAACCTTGAATACTGAAAGTTTTCCAACAAATGGGTCTACTATAGTCTTAAATACTATAGATGAGAATGGTTTGCTAGCATCTACTTCTGATATTTTGGGTGATGGAATATATTTCTTAACTGTATCAAGTAAGAAATCAATTCCCATTGCTTTTTCAGCACAGCCAACAATCAGTGGAACAAGGTCACAACTTGCAACTGCTGTTCTTATACCTTTTTGAATTTCCTCTTCAGTGAATTCTTGACCATCAAAGAATTTTTCCATTAAATCCTCATCAGTTTCTGCTACTTTTTCCATTAGCATATCTTTAATAGAGCTGACTTGATCCTTGAATTCATCTGGAACCTCTATACTCTTTGAATCTTTCCCATTATACTCAATTGCTTTTCCGTCTATTACACTTACAATTCCTTTAAAGCTGTTAGCTTGCCCAATTGGAAGTGCAAAAGGTACTACTTTATCTCCAAGTTTTTCCTTGATATCGTTTACAACTTTCTCAAAGTTAACGTTTTCCTTGTCTGCTTTATTAACAAAAATCATTTTAGGAATATCGTTTTTTTCTGTATATTCCCATGCTTTTTCGGTTCCAACTTCTACTCCAGCAGAAGCATCTACCAAAACGATTGCAGCTTCACTAGCCCTCAATGCACCATACATTTCCCCAGCAAAATCAAAATATCCAGGAGTATCTAAAAAGTTATACTTAATATCATTCCATTCAGCGGGGATTACCGATGTTCCAATAGATACCTTTCTAGCAATTTCCTCTTTGTCAAAGTCTGACATAGTATTTCCATCATCAACTCTTCCTTGCCTTTTTGTTACGCCAGTTACGAACAATATGGCTTCTGTTAAAGTAGTCTTTCCACTACTGCCATGACCTATCAAAGCTATGTTCCTAATTTGGTCCGTTTGATATTCCTTCATTATATCTTTCCCCCTTAACAAGCGTATTTGTATACATGATAAATTCTACATAGGTTTTAAAATTCCTTTTAAAAACCACATTTTTGCTTAAAAATAATATTTCCTATTTAATCACTTTTATGCAACAAAATTAGTAGGTACCAATTTTGATTATATCATGAATATTCTGATTATCATAGTATTTTTTGACTTGCCCTTAATAATTGTCCCTGATATACTAGTAACTGGGTCAAGGTATTTGTGAAAAAAGCTTGTTTTATGACCATATCATTTAAAGAAGAAATAGCCATAGGATTCCTAGGTTTTTTTTTTTTGTTAAAACCATACAAAGATATTATTAAGACTTTTGAAGTATAATTTATGGTGGCTGATTTATTACTTTCTAAGGGGGAATAATATATGGTAGAGAAAAATATAAAAATCTTCAAGGGGGATATTGTCTTTACACCAACCAAAGATAAATTCCAAACCTATAAAAATGCTTACATCATAATTCAAGATGGAAAAGTTAAAGCCATTGAAAAAGAACTAAAAGAAGAATATGGGCATCTAACAATAGAAGATTTTACTGACAAACTTATAATCCCTGGCTTTGTTGATTTGCATTTTCATGCACCCCAGTTCCCCAATAGGGGTCTTGGACTTGACAAAGAGCTTATCCCATGGCTTGAAACCTATACCTTCCCTGAAGAAGGCAAATACGCCGATATAGAATATGCAAAGAAAGTATATTCAAAAGTCCTTCATGAAGTTTGGAAAGTTGGAACTACCAGAATAGCGCTTTTTAGTAGTATCCATAAAGATAGCACAAAAATACTTTTTGACTTATTTATAAAGTCTGGATTGGGAGCCTATATAGGAAAAGTAAACATGGATAGGAATTCACCAGAATATATACTTGAAGATACTGAAAACTCCATAAAAGATACGATTGAAATAATAGATGAATATAAAAATAAATCTAACCTTGTCAAACCCATTATAACTCCAAGATTTGTCCCTACTTGTACTCCAAAATTGCTTGAAGAACTAGGCAAAATTGCAGAAAAATACGATTTACCTGTTCAATCTCATCTATGCGAAAATTTAGGGGAAGTAAAATGGGTAGGAGAGCTTCATCCTAATTTTAAAAATTACGCTAGTATATATGAACACTATGGATTATTAAGGAATGGCAAAAGTCTAATGGCTCATTGTATCTACAACAATGAAGATGAAATAGCTTTGATGGCAAAAAACAATGTTTATGCTGTTCATTGCCCTCATTCAAACTACAATTTGTCCAGTGGCATCATGCCAGTAAGAACTTTTCTTCAAAGCGGAGTCCCTGTTGGATTGGGGACTGATGTTTCTGGAGGTCATGCATTAGGCATACCTAGTGTTATTGTGAGCTGCATTCAAGCTTCAAAGATTAAATGGTTAGAAAACAAAACTCTTCCACCTATTACTACCCCGGAAGCATTTTATTTAGGAACTAAGGGCGGGGGTAGCTTTTTTGGAAAGGTAGGCAGCTTTGAAGAAGGCTATGATTTTGATGCTCTAATAATCGATGATTCAACTCTTTGTGAAATACATAAACTCACTCTTGAAGAAAGAATTCAAAAATTCATCTACATTGGAGATGATAGAAACATTGTCAGGAGATATGTTCAAGGGGAATTCGTGAAAGAGCTTGATTTTTAATGAAAAAAACCAAGTACCTTGAACAGTACTTGGTTTTTGTGACAGGCATTTTAAAATATCTATTCTAATTGATTGAATCCGCATAATCTATTTGAGATCACCCAACTATTTCTCCGTCCTTAAGCCTTATATATTTATTGCAGTGAGATACTATTTCTATGTCATGAGTTGCTATGATTATTGACAGCCCAAGCTTATTCAATTCATCCAATATCTCCATTAACTGATCTCTTGTAGACGTATCTAAATTTCCCGTAGGCTCATCTGCAATCAATATATTTGGCTCTCTAGTTAAAGCTCTCGCTATAGAAACTCTCTGCTGTTCCCCTCCAGATAATTCAAAGGGTTTATGATTCATTCGAGAATCCAATCCTACTATTTTCAATGACTTTTCAGCCCTCTCTTTGGCTAAACCATATTTCATTATAGGCATCAAAGGCACCATCACATTTTCTAATGCAGTTAATTGCGGAAGAAGCTGAAAATCTTGATATACAAACCCAACTACATTTGACCTCAAGTTTATAAGTTCTTTCATGTTCATTTTATTTATAGCTTTACCTGACAAATAAACCTCTCCTTCAGTTGGAACTAGCAATGCTCCGATTATACGTAGCAGTGTAGATTTCCCCGAACCTGAATGACCTACTACTGCTATATAATCTCCTTTGTTTATTTTTAATGTTATTTCTTTTAATGCCTTTACGGAAATTTCCCCCGTTCCATAAGTATGAGATACACTATTAAGCTCCACTACTCCTTCAGTACCGTTAAATGACAAAATCATCACTCCTCAATTATTTTTCTTATGATTTTTTCTGCAAAATCAATATCTTTTTCTAAGGTTTCTAGGTCTATCTTATCTAATGTATCCTTGGAGGTATTGGCATAAGGTGTAGGTCTGTATAAATCAACCTCTGGAATTCCTGCAAGATTGATAACATCTCCTGCTGAAATATGTGGTCCTGGTTGAAAATCTACTTTTACTTCACGGGAAATTTTCTGAGCTATTTTCATCCACTCATCCGAAGTAACTAAGCATTCAATATCTTTTAAATCGTGCTTTATATATGAAGCGTTACTAGGATGATCTAAGTCAAATACTTTAGAGTTATATATTGGAACTTCTTTTACATATGGTATCAAATCCTCATTTTCTACATCCTTTGCATAACCTGGTACTTCGCCACTTCTACCATAAATGTTGTCAAGTCTGAAACCAAAAAACAATTTATCTTTTGTTCCAAAGTTTTTTAATACTAAAGCGCCGGAATGTTTGGGATCAGCTTCAAGGTACCTTAAAAATCCCCCATCCAAATTTTCATATCCACCCGCTGCCCATAGAAATCTCATTGGGCAAGAAGGAGGATTCTCCTTAAATTCCTTTGCCAATACTGCTAGTGATGCTACTCCACTTGCATTGTTAACCGCCCCTGGTCCAGTACTTCCATGATTGGTTGCTACAAGAAATGGTGCTCCATCAACATCTCCTTTAATATCAACCCAGATATTCTCAGAATTATAACTTTGATACAATTCTACTACTTCAAATTCAAATTTCACATCTTTTATCTTTTGAGAAATACCATCTATATCTGTTTGTATTACAACTAAGGCTCCCTTATTCATACATTCCCTGATGATTTTATTTACTTCATCAGTTTGCAAACCTTTCCTGACTAGTACTATATGTCCTTTTACGTTTTCCTTGTCTATGTTTTCCAAACCTATAAGCACCGGAGTTTTGTCTTCAATTTTGTATTTCTTACCTTCAACTGTGGAAGAAAAGTCTGCTGCAACAGTATAAAAATCTATTTCTTGAGCATTGATTGTCAGTTTAGAACTTTCTGATAACCATCTGAAAGGTGGAACTTTTACTTCTTCCCTATGTACTTGCAATCCGTTATCTTCAAGAAATCTACATAGTATTTCAATTTCATCATGATTTGCTTTTGAGCCTACCGGTCTATTCCCCAAGGCCACCATTTTTTCTATCATTTCCAATGCCATAGTACCATTCTTATGAATATGAACATCCTCAATGCTATTTTCATTTGTTGTTATATTTGATTTTTTTTCATTCCCAGTGCTAATAAATATTGCAGCTCCAATTATTGCAATTGATGCTACTGCCACTTCTTTACGTATTTTTTTCACCTTCACCTTTTCTTCATCTGTTCTATATAATTTGCTAATCCAAATATAAGTCATCAATATAGAAATGGTGGGCAATATCATATCTGCGATTATTAATACAACTATTGATACTGGAGATTCTTCATAAATCAGTCTAGTAAATATTACTCCTATTGTCATTGCCAATATGCTTGATATGAACACAGGAAAAACTATTTGGGGATACATAACCATGTTTAAATCTTTCTTCTGCCACCCCATCTGTTTAAGCAAATGAACGTCTTTCTTTCTTAAATCAAAATATGATAGTATAGAATCAAAAAATGTTAGTAAAACTAACAAAAAAGCTGATATCCCTATAAATTTTAACCATATTCCAACTCTTGCGTGAATAAATGCTCCAAGTGCTGTAGTTGTAACATCACTTTCTATTGCTGAAATGGCTAGCCATGAAAAAAAGCACAATGCACCACCAATAAGTATCTGTACAGCCATCAGTATCAGCCTATTCCCATAGTAGGATATATCTGCCCAAAATAGAAACCTAGTTAACTTGTTCCTACTCTTACCTCTTTTACCTCTATTTCTTGTATTTTTAAATATGTTTTTAAATGATCTATAAGTGGAACCATATGCACTTAAAAATATTACCACCCCACCAATAGTTATCGTCCACAGAAAAACATTCAAAAAAAGTTCCCATGAAATTGAAAGTATTTTCCTTGTAAATATCCCAATAAACCCAGTTCCTATCATGGATACTAACCAAACAATGACCATTTCAGAAGAAAGCATAACTGAAATACGCTGTTTTGTCCAGCCTTCTCCATCCAGCACCCCTATTTCTTTTCTTCTATGCCATATATAAATTTGTGTACGATTATATAGAAATATTAATGAAACAACAATAAAAAACCCACTTATGGTTAGCACCAACAGATTAAATTTTTCTTGTACCATAGTAGAAACATTTAAATTTAGCCATGAAGTAACACCTTGTCCTAATCCTTGAATACCTTCATAATCTGAAAAGTTAATTTTTACATCTCTTGGAGATGAGCCAGCAACTATATCTACATGAAATCCAGTCTTCCGTACTATTTCCTCTGCTACTCTTTCAATTTTGGCTTTTCCTCTTCTATCGTATCTTTCTATCCCTGCAACTCTAACCCTTATAGCATCTATAGGTTTATCCCCCTTTATAAGTTTTGCAGCTTCCAAAGTAGTAAATCCATGAGCTTTTGGAAGAAGATATGTACCTAAAGTAGTTGTAGGATAAATCTCTCTTTCTTTCTCTAATTGGTTCCCATTTTCATCTTTTTCAATAAAAAACTTCTCAAAACCATATATCCCCAAAGGGGATTTAACCAATTCATTTCCTTCTGGTCCTGAAAAATTTAAACTCCCTACAGGGAGCAATTTAAAAATCATATTTCCTTCTTCTGCATATTCCTTAATGCCAGCAGTTATAGCTTTACCTTTTTTCTTTAGTTGATTGTACTGTATCTGCTCATCTTTTATCCCTATAGGTTTTGGACTTAGAACTACATCTCCATCTGAGTTTTCTATCCTATATTTTATTCCTTCAGTTGTGTAGTACTCAAGAGCAGGAGCAAAGCGCATTAGCCCCTGGTTGGTTGTTTTTATATTTCCATCTGGAGAAAAAACTATCCCTGTTGTTTGAAATGCTTTTAAATATTCTGAGAGATCTAGTGAAATGTTTTTTTCATTAGTAGCTTTCATATCGCCAATTTTTTCATCTATTTCTTCAGCCAAGTTTGCCTTTTTTAAAGCTTCGCCAGCAGAAGCACAGGGAAGGTTTTCATACTCAGCTGCCAATTCTTTCAATTCATCAGGAATTTCCTCTAATTCTTCAATTTTGATATCTGCTTCTATAGGTATCTTCACTTCATTGTTGATAAGAACAGGAATTTCATAAGCATAAAAACCCCCTTCTTGAGGTTGTTCTTTTAATGGTTCTGAAAAAATATGTTCTACATCATCGAATTCTAATCCAGTTAATTTTTCCTCACTATCCATATCTACAGCAACTAGAAAATTGTATATAGGTGGAAGCAACCACTGCAAAAAAGTTGTGCTTTTTGAATTACCTACTACACTAACATCAGACGATTTTGATCTAATGTAAGGTCTATCCAAATTATCAGAACTAGGTATAAAAACTACTGTACTATCACTATTCTCATCTTCCGGAAAAATATTATATTTTCGATAGCCATCTGTAGTCTTAAAATCCGTGCTAGCTCGTACTGCACCACTATCTGATGGCAAACTCAATTTAACACTATCTATACTGTTATTAAAAAATCCCATTGAAGCTACTGGTGCTGCTACTTCAACTCCCTGAATAGATTGAATTTTCTTCCAGTCTTCAATGGATATTCCTCCTTCTCCTTTCGATAGATAATTGGGCTCTATGAGCTTGTTTTTATCTATTTCTACTGTAGAAATTTTGCTATCATTTGGACGAACTAGAATATCGTATACATCTCTTGAGTACTTTTCTATATCTTCCGAAACATTTACCTGAGTCTGATGGAGGGAAGAAATCCCTGTGCAAACTCCTGCTTGAATTGCTATGAAAGCTATAAGTAAACTCAAAGTCTGCACTTTGTAATATTTTAATGTTTTCAATATATATTTAAACATATATATTCCTCCATTTTATTAATCTGGGGCAATATATTATCGCCCCAGATTAAAAGCATTTGACTAGTAAACTTCTACAACTCCATTTTCTGAAGCTGTGCTAGAACCACTAGTTACAGTTAGTTTTGTATTCCACTTATATCCTGATCCTTTATTTACATTATAATAATGAGTATAATAATCTGATGCGTCATAGGTATAATAATTTTCTCCACTACTGCCATCACCATAATTCATTACAACATGATAATATTCTACTGGTCCTCCTGTCCATTCTCCATAAAACATTACTTCTGGATAATCATCAAATACATATACCTGCGTTGGGTCCATATAAACCTCTAAAGGTGTATATTGAGGTTCAATATTATTGTCATTGGATGCTGCAGTTGCTACAAATGGTATACAAATGGAAAGTACCAAAACCACAACGGCTATCTTTTTAAACATTAAATTTCACCTCCCTATACTTAATAAGTGTTTCATAATTTTATATATTACAAGCAAAACATCCCAAAGGAATCGCCTCCTTAGCTTAAATTAGCTAAAATTTATTCTCCTTGTATAATGCTGTATTGCTTGTACTAATATTTGCCCTAATTTTTATTACGTTTAACAATTTGTTCCTCCAACGTATTACTATACCATACCTGGCTATTATATCCTATAACAACATTATATATGAAATATGTATTCTTTTCAATACTTTTTTGTATTTTTTATCATATTTTTCATATTAGTTGTAGAAATAAAGCAGCCTAGGATTAAGTGCTAACCACTTACATTCTAGGCTGCTTTCAATATATTCTTTTTCTTTCTTTTTCAATCTGATCCCTGTTTCATGCCTATTTAAGGCTTGTTTTTCAGAGAAGTCATCGTTTATTTTCGCCATAAAGTCAGTACTTGGTTTTTGTATTGTTATTCTAAATACCATTTAAGTGAAAACTTTTCTCCGCTTATCCTTTCAAACAATTCTTCGTATTTATATAATCCCGATGGTTTTATTACTTCATTTATGAGAAAATCTCCAAATTCCATTGGTTTTTCAGCAACTGAATTGACATTATATTTCTTGTAAAATACTTTTTTGAGCATTTCACAAGTTACATCTCCCATGAAATAGTTATGCATATATATTGGATGAGTTGTATAGTGAATTCTATATGCGAAAGGTGGCTCTTCACTATATGGTTTATCCCCAAATAACTCACCATTTAATCTAAAGTATAGGTTGTATATATCATCCAAGGATTTTACATCATTTCTATACAATTCATGGTCAAAGAAAATATCTCCGACAAATCTTAAATAGTCTAGCTTGTCATATTCTTGCATTTCTTTAAATTGGCTTTCAACTGAACTATCAAAGAAATTCTTATAGAACATTTGATCATATAAAAATCCACCGAATAAATTAGCTATACCTTCAGTCACTATACCACTAATCCCTGCATTTAGAATGATTTCTTCTGGGTCTAATAAGAATGAATGTACTCCGTGACCAGTTTCATGAAGAAGAACTCCATATTCATGATATTTGTTCTTCACATTGGCAAGTATTCTTGAATCTACTCCATTCTTAATTGTGAAATTGTATCCCCATTCTGACTTATTCTTTCTTGAAAAAATGTCATAAGTAATATTGAATTTATCAATATCTATACCAAAATTCAAGAAAAAGTTTCTCACATAATCATAGTAGCCTGACATATCTACTGTAGTATTAAGTGCTGGTGCTATCTTGGATTCTATATAAGCCCCATCCCAAGGCATAAGTTCTTCCTCATTGATAAATTTTTTAGCATATTCTCTTCTTTTATTATTTAAAGTATCAATGTGAGGACTTAAATCTTCTTTCCAACTGTCAAAAATATTTGGAGATAGTTCGTCCATCTTTAGCTTATATTCTACAAAATCCTTATCTCCATAAGCTTTGGCATATTCTTTTCTCAAATTGATTAAATCTATAAACCCGCCATCAACAAGTGGTTTATTTATTTGACTTCTAGCAAAGTATGCTTTTTTTCTCAAGTCTCTATCTTTTTCTTCAGATAGTATTTGAGCTATTTCTACACCAGAAACTTCTTTTCCGTCTATTTTAAATCTGAAAGTATTGAGTATCATAGAAAGCTCATTTGTCTTTTTTTGAATTTCTAAGTTTAAATCATTTAACTCTTTGCTCAAATGATATGGTTTAATCATATTGTATGCAATTTCAACTCTTCTTCTGTCCTCTGTGCTTAAATCTTTCCCCAAGTATTCTAAAACTAAGTTATAGTTTTTTTCATCCTGTAAAAATTCATTCATTTCTTTATATGCTTCTTCGATGCCAAAATCATACCCTGCGGTATATTGAACCCACTCAAGTTTACTTATCTTTGTCCCAATTTCATCTAGCTTTTTAGCCATCTCTAAAAGCCTTTCCATAGAAATCACCCCTTATAATCAAATAGGATAGATGTAAAATATCTATCCTATTTGATTATATCATGTTATTTCGATGCTAGAAATATTTTTAAATTGAAATATTTATTTCATCATTTTTTCTAATTTTTCATCTATATATTCAATATCTATCTGATTTCTTAAATATTCTTCTATTTTATCAATAGCATACCCTTCATTTTCTTGTACGTTTACTTTTTCTTTCACTAACCCTACTTTTTCCAAATTATTTTCATATATATGATTTATAACTTTCAAATGAGTAAAATATCTTTCGATTTCAATAGGTCTATATTCATTCCAATACTGTTCTTGTGTCAATCCAAGGTTTTCTATATATTTATTTAAAAAATCATCATTTTTAATTTCAATAGATTGTTCTTTTTCATGGCTTATTTCCTTTGCAATCTCTTCTTCTGTTACTTTTAAATCATTTTTTTCTGCATAATATTTTTCATATTTTTCTAGACAAATTTTTTCAAAAGGTGTTTTATAATCGTCCACACCTTGAGATTGATTGTTTGCATCATATAAAACCTTTCTATATTCAAGTTCTCCCTTGTATACTTCCTGTCCATTGACTATTGCTATCACAGTATCGTCATTAAGTAGCTTAGATTTGCCATTAACTTTATTAGCTATGTTAAGTATATCTTCTTCTGATATGTTTTTTCGATTTGCGTTTGTACTTATAGCTATTGTGGATACCAAAATTGCTGTAATAGCTAAAATACTTACAAGTATCAATTTGTATTTTTTCTTCACTCTTTCACTCCCCAATATTACAATATATTAGCAATTAAAGCATTTCTATGTATTTCTTTACTTATTTTGAATATATATGAAATTGTTGTTTTTTGCAACTTTTCCCTTCGCGGTTTTTAGACAAACTTTTCGAGCAATAAAAAAGCAGCCTAGAATTAAGTGCTAACCACTTACATTCTAGGCTGCTTTCAATATATTCTTATTGTATCTTTTCCAACTTGATTCCTGTTTCATGTCCATTTAAATCTTGCTTTTCAAAGGAATCGTCATTTACTTTTTCTATGGAAACTGCTAGAGTTTCCTTCTTGATATAATCTGCAAATATTTCTACTGCCCCTTGAATTTTTTCGTCTCCATCATAGAATATCTTGATATTGTCTAGCATCTCATAGCCATTGTTCTTTCTCATCTGTTGAATCTTTGATATAAATTCCCTTGCATATCCTTCATTTATTAACTCAGGAGTCAAAGTAGTATCAAGGATAACAAATAAGTTGTTTTCCATAGCTACATCGAACCCTTCTTTTGCAGAAATAGCTACCGTGACAAAATCTTTTTCTATTTCTACATC
>ENA-UOOR01004133-UOOR01004133.1-fermentation-metagenome-genome-assembly--contig:-NODE-4133-length-11838-cov-7.561657_pt1 | contig 11838 bp, 11 predicted proteins | sample MGYA00245780_ERZ724029 | MGnify/ENA primary metagenome ERZ724029 (study PRJEB28704, sample SAMN03018315) | fermentation metagenome | biome: anthropogenic terrestrial biome; feature: soil; material... | reverse complement strand
CTTCCACCAAGGGGATAATATCTACCTACGACATCATTATTGTACTCTCAACCCATTGTGAAGTGATTGTTAAACTTATAAAAGATTGAACTCGGTTATACCAACAGGTTGAGGTGTTGAATGTATAGATGACATTCGATGCCTTTACTATTCTAGGGAGCATGTCCATTAAAAACATATGATAAGATTCTAGGGATGATGTAGAATAGGAAATATAGGTTTGTTTGATAAAATCTATGTGGTACAATGATTATGAGCATTACATAGATTATTGTTGTCTGAGTAAAAATTTCTATGGGCATTGAAGGGGTAATTTTTTTATAAAAAGATAGTTATAAACTTAACAACTACTGAATGTAACACTCTAAAATAGCCTTTAGAACAACCTAATTGAGAAAGCGTAAGAATAAAAAAACTTTTAGAATAAAACATACTTTGGAGCAAATAAATAATCGAGATCTACCAAGGAACTGTAGGTATAGAACTCTTGGATCTAAGAATAAATTAGGAGGATTACTAGTGGGACATTATTGCAAAATATGTGGAAGGACACGGGCTAATGAAAGGTTCTCAGGTAAAGGACATAAAAATAACATTTGTAAAAGTTGTTCTGGAAAATCTAGAAAACGAGGAAAGAATAACATCTCACAAGAAGACGATTTGTTCTTAGATACTAAAATAATATCAAAAGAAGAACTAATTCCACTGGAGGATGCATATTTTAATGATATTTGGTTTATTGAAGATGATATCTTAGTTGGAACAAAGGAAAGAATATAAAAATCGAAGATATATTTCGCATAGGACCAGAAGAACTAAAAGATATAGACTCCTTCATGGGTGAATTGATATCGTTTCTTATAGATATGGATAGCGATAGGGCGGCAGAATTGTTGTTAGAAGCCTGCTTATATAAGGGCATAGATTATTTGTGCGAAATTGCAAGAACAAAGTGTATGAAACATCCGGTTTTATTTAAATATGCCTGTCAAGAATTGCTAAATCAAAATAAGGATGCTGAATGTGAAAAATTAGGGCTAGAGGCTATTGAAGTTTTGCCTGAGGATTTAGTTGTTCGAGGGAAAATAGCAGATTTAACTGCAAAGGCTGCAATAAATCTTAATCATCATGGTATAGTTAATAGATGTTATGAAGTTGCATTTTACTCTGAATCAACATTAAATAACTACTTTAGATTATTTCAAATACCTAACCATGAAATTATAACAAAGAAGGCAGCAGAACATGTGGAAAAATTAGCGGAAAGTGGTACATATAAATCTAATGACATAAATAAACAAATGAGGATTAATGCACTTTCTAGGAATCAAAAAGATATTATAAGATTTTTCAACGGTGAATTTGACTATATCTATGATACTTATATAAAAGAAAAGTATTCACTGGGATGGACTTCAGGATTTAAAGGTGTAGTAATACCACTTTTCATCTTATTATTAAATAAAAATAAGAAATCCACAAAAGCTATAAAGAAGCTTGTAGAGGGAATCATTTATAGATTAGGATTTGTGGGAGAAGATGTAGATTTCCTTGATTTGTTTTTTTACTGGAGAGAAAAACAAACTTTAACAGAAGATCAATATGAGAAATATATATCGTGGTTAAAAAATGAAATTGATAAAAGAACAGAAGGTGTAGTAGGCGGTGGCTATAGAAACAGTTATTATAAAGCAGCAGTCCTTATAGCCTCATTGGGAGAAACGTTAGAATCTAATGGAATAGCAAATGGAAGAACAAGGACTATTGAGCATTATAGAAAGCTACATTCGAGAAAGAGAGCCTTTAAAGCAGAATTCGAACTGCTAAATGACTAATATATGGAGATTTGATACTTAGGTGATGATTATGGATCTAAACTATAAAGAATTATATGAAAAATATAAAATCTTAGAAAAAGAAAACAGACTATTAAGAGATGAAGTTAATCTGCTTAAAAGCAAACTATCTAAGGAAGAATTAGAAACTGATAATCTTATGGATTTTACAATGGTTAAAGAGGATAGTTTGGATGAAAATGATGACTTAGTTACAATGAATAGTACTAGTGAGGAAAAAATCCAATTATTCATGTCTTTATTCAAAGGCAGATCTGATGTCTGTGCTAAAAGGTGGAGGAATAAACCAGGTTATTCACCATATTGCTTTAATGACTTCAAGCCAGACATATGCAATAAACCTAAGATAAAATGCAACCAATGCAAATATAGTGATTTTGCTCCTCTTGATGAAGAACGGATTGAGGGTCACCTATTGGGAAAATATGTTTTAGGGCTTTACCCTATGACCTTGAATGATACTTGCTTTCTCCTTGCAATGGATTTTGATGAAATTACATGGAATGAAGATATAAAGATTGTGAAGAAAGTTTGTAATGAAAACAATATACCCGTATATGCTGAACGTTCACGTTCCGGAGATGGATGTCATTTATGGCTTTTCTTTGAGAATGAAATTAAGGCTTCTTTGGCAAGAAAATTTGGAACAATCATATTGAATAATGCAATGGAAGAGTGTGGGAACATTAAGTTTACTTCCTATGATCGATTGTTTCCCAGCCAAGATTTTCTGCAAAAAGATGGTTTCGGAAATCTGATTGCACTACCATTACAAAAACAAGTGAGAAAACAAGGAAATTCAGTATTTATAGATGAGAGTTTAAAGAAAATTGATGATCAATGGCACTATTTATCACAAATCCAAAAGCTCTCTGAGGAACATGTACTAAGGATTTGTAAGAGCTATAAGGTTAAAGATATGGTTACAGATTCTGAAACTTCGAAAGTAGACAAGAGATATATTAGCGTTTCTAAAGAAGACTTTCCTGAAATTGTTGTGTTGGAGAAATGTAAAGGTATAGAGATTTCTAAAGATGGTTTTTCTTCCAAAGGATTATTGCAGCTTAGAAAACTAGCGTCCTATGGAAATCCTGAATTTTATGCAAAACAAGCAATGAGACAATCAACATATGGTATACCAAGGGTTACAGTAGTATATGATGAAGATGATGCAAGCATTACTTTACCTAGAGGTATTGAATATGAGCTACTAAATCTATTGGAGAAAAAAGATATTAAGTATATAGTAAATGATAATAGATATGAGGGTAAACAGTTACAGATTAAATTTGATGGACAGCTTACTGATAGACAAGAGAAAGCATTTCAAGAACTTGTAGCCTATAATGAAGGTGTACTATCGGCTACAACAGGTTTTGGAAAAACAGTTATTGGTGCACGGATTATTGCTGAGAGAAAACGTCCTACACTAATTCTAGTTCATACTAGGGAGTTAGCTAGGCAATGGAAAGAGCGATTAGAGCAATTTTTGCAAATAGATGAAGTGGTGAAGAAAGGAAAAAAGAATAAATCTGTTATCGGACAACTTGGTGGGGGTAAAAAAGAGCTGTTTGGAATTGTAGATATTGTTATTATGCAATCCATGTTCGAGAAGGATAAGAGTGTGAAGCAGATAATTAATAATTATGGTCTGATTATCATAGATGAATGTCATCACATTTCTGCTTCTAACTTTAGTAGAATTATAAGTTCTGCAGATGCAAAATATGTTTACGGATTGACGGCTACCCCAATTCGCAAAGATGGTCATCACCCAATTATATTTATGCATTGTGGATCTATTAGATATAAGGTTGATGCAAAGAAAGAGGCATTACTAAGAGAATTTGAACATTATATAATTCCAAGATTTACAAGCACAAGAATGCCTATATTTAAAAGCCATAATGAATGGCATATAAGTAAAGTATATCAGCATATTTTTGAAAGTAAACATAGAAATGAATTGATAGTTGCTGATATTGTAGAATCCATAAATGCTGGTAGAAATCCACTTGTTTTAACAGAGAGAAAAGGTCATATTGATCAATTGGTACAACTAATGGAGCATAATCTATGACTATGTTGACGTTCATATACCAGTACTTGAGAGAATGTATCATAAAAGACTTACAGCCTATCGTTCCCTTGGATACAGACTAAAGGATGGAGACTCTAAAGAGTTGATAGGTAGTTCTATATATGATGAAACAAATTATTTTAAGAATTTGGTACAGGATATAAAAGTTGCAGAGAAAAATATACTTATATCAAGCCCATATCTTCAAAAGAAAAAAATTAATGAGATAAAAGAAATATTAATTGAGAAGTACAGATCAGGAATAAGGATTGTTTTGTGTATTAAAACACTTGGGGAATATACAAAGGAAAATAACCGGTTCATTATTGATTTCATAAACGACATGGAAAAGGAAGGAATAGATATAATTAAATTACCAAATAATCATTTGAAATTCATGGTTGTAGATAATGTAATTGTTTGGTATGGTGGCATAGATATTTTGGGAAGAAGCTATAACGACAATTCATTAATCAGGATTGAAGATGAATCTTTAGCAAATGAACTTATTGGGGAAATTACTGAATAATAATCCTATTATTTAATTTTATATGATTTTTCTAAATAGTTGCTTACTGAGTGACCAATCAAGTTGTTGTAAAAGCATATTTATAGATATACAATTACATTAGATTTGGATGTTCAGTTCGGTATTTTTAGCTATAAATTAAATCTTGAGATATTGAAAAATAATTAAATGTATGAAATGAGGTGGAAATTTTGAAAATTTCAGATTTTATTGGTGAAGCTACGCAATATGATAAAAAAGAAAAATTAGAAGAACGAAGACCAAAAAGTTGGCTAAAAAGTGTAAGTGCATTTGCGAATGGTGCAGGTGGATTACTAATATTTGGTGTCAATGATAAAGGAGAATTATTAGGGCTTGAGGATTCGAAAAATGTGTCTGAAAAGATAAGTGAGATTATCAAAACGAAGATGGATCCAATACCACAAGTAATCATGGAAATTAAGAAGAAGGAAAAGAATTTTTGATTTTAAGAGTTCCATCAGGGATTGAAACACCATATTACTATATTGGTGATGGGAACAGAACAGCATATATAAGGGTCGGAAACCAAAGTATACCAGCTGGAAATATTGACTTAAAACAATTAGTGCTTCGTGGAAGTGACAAGACTTATGATAGTCTTACTTCACAATTTAAATATAAAGATTTTGCTTTTACAAAGTTGCGTTCTGTATATAAGAAAAGGGCAGGTAAGGATTTAGAAGAATCAGACTTCTTATCTTTTGGACTAACTGATGCGTATGGAATGTTAACTAATGCAGGTGCCTTATTAGCAGATGATTCACCTATAAGACATTCTAGATTATTCTGTACCAGATGGAATGGACTTGATAAAGCATCAGGTGTTTTAGAAGCTATCGACGATAAAGAGTTTAGTGCAAGTCTTATAACATTACTTCAAAGTGGAGAAGAATTTGTAAAAAATAATTCAAGAAAAAGATGGAAGAAAACAGCTAATGGAAGGTTAGAAATGCCAGATTATCCAGAGCGAGCGGTTCTTGAATGTATTGTAAATGCATTAATTCATCGTGATTATTTAGATATGGGAAGTGAAGTTCATATTGATATGTATGATGATCGACTTGAAATATATTCACCCGGTGGAATGTATGATGGCTCTATTGTTCAAAACCTTGATATTGATAGAGTCCCATCAAGAAGGAGAAATCCAATAATAGCAGATATATTCAATAGGATTAATTATATGGAGCGTAGAGGTAGTGGATTTAAGAAGATTAAAAGCGATTATCGAAAAGAAGTAAATTACAAAGAGAACCTCGAGCCTAAATTTTATTCAGACAGCACCTCATTTTGGGTAACACTTTTTAACCTTAATTATGATGTTCCAATAGATAATGATAAAGAAGTAGCTATTGACAGTAAAAAGGTGGCTATTGACGATGAAAAAGTAGCTATTGACAGTAAAAAGGTGGCTATTGATCAGATTTATACAAAATGCATAAATGCTGGATTAGGTAATATTATGATAGATAGAATTACTGCGTTTTATGAATTTGTTGGGGACGATCTAATATTTGGAAGAAAAGATATTGCAGAATATTTTAAATTTTCTTATTCAAATGCTGGGAAAATAATTGTTTCTATGAAAAAGGCGCATATAATTTCTGCAGTAGTAGGAAAAGGGAAAGGGAAATATCGATTTAATATGTAGTAGTTAATTGAGATAATTGAAACCTATCTTTCATCGTAAGCGTCAAATATAAGATAGCAGGGGAGATATTGCAGAAATTTATAAATTATCGAAAGAGAATAGCTATCATAGGAGATTTCTCTATATATACAAGTAAGAGTTTGAAAGATTTTATTTATGAATGTAATAAAGGAAAAGATATATTCTTTTTGCCAAATGAAGAACAGGCTATCGAAAAATTAAGCATGGATTAGCTCTTATGATAATGAAGATTATTTATATTCAAATAGACAAATTTGAATTTGGAGGGATATATGAAAAATGTTATTCTCAGTCACGATGATAAAGTAAGAATATATTCTGTTCCAGATTAGGTGGCAGAATGAGTTTGTGTTTAATACCAAGCTTAAAAAGAGTATTTTTAAATAATAAAGGATTAGATTTATTGAAATAATTTGATTTTGAACCCTGATTTAATAATTGTGCTGAATAAAGCTTTCAAGTAAGGCACAATTGTTTGAAGGTTTTATTGCGTACAATTAAATCCTAGAAGGTGTAAAAGAACGCAGCAAAAAACATGATGGAATGTTTAGATTTATTAGAATATGCCTTGCAACCAAGGGACTACCATCTTCAATTGACATCATTATTGTCGCTTCAAGGCACGTTGAGACGGTTGTGTTGATAGAGAAGAAATAACTTGAAATCAAAGGGTTTTAGGCTTTGAATGTTAATATTTAGGTGTGTTTTATATTCCTTCAGATGAAAATTTGAGGGAATTTCTGTAATAGGGTGGGTAAACAATTTTGCGGAAATTGAGATACTTATTGTAATGTTATCCCTAAAGGGATTTAATATTTGTTATCCACAATTTGCATGTTATAATGGTATATAAATTATTCAAAGCTTGAAAATTCAATTAGTAACATTTATAGCTAAAATAAGTAAAAAATAAAAAAATAACGAATATCTTCATCAAATTCCTGTCTTTATTAGTGAAGGGTTCTATACTTTTGAGAAAGGAGGAGCACATGGAAGATCTGCAAATTATAAAACTATACTGGTTGCGGGACGAAGAAGCAATAAAAGAAACTCATACGAAATATGGTCGCTTACTTCATACAATTGCACTTAATATTTTATTAAATCATGAAGATAGTGAGGAATGTGTTAGCGATACATATAGTAAAGCCTGGAATGCAATGCCACCGCAAAAACCAAATTCACTTGCGGCATACTTAGGGCGCATTGTTCGAAATCTGTCAATTAATTGCTGGTACGAACACCGTGCACAAAAAAGGTGTAATGGTGCAGATGTACTGCTTTCTGAGCTATCTGACTGTGTTCCTTCAACAACAAATGTAGAAAAGGAAATTGAAATAAATGAGTTATCTGAGGTCATAAGTGATTGGTTATGTACATTGTCACAAGATGATCGGGTATTGTTTCTGCGTAGATATTGGTTTGGGGATTCGGTGAATAAACTTGCGGGTGAATGTGGAACAACACCGAACAAATTAGCCGGACGCATGTACCGATTGAGACAAAGCCTTAAGAAATCTCTAGAAAAGGAGGACGTTTTGCTATGAAAGAGAAGAAGATATTTGATGCTATTACAGATGTTCGTGATGAGCTAATAGAAGAAGCAAAAGACACAAAGCTTACAAAGAAAAACAATATATGGAGGAAATGGACAGCCATTGTAGCCTGTGCCGCACTGGTGCTTATTATAGGGAGTGTGTATTTTAGAGGAGAAATTGGAAGTCCATACTCAGAACCAATTTCGGATGTTGTTTATCCCAAAGCTTATGCTTTTGAAGACGATGATACGTTGAGAGAGGTTAGAGAACAAAACCCTGTTGATGACAGTTTTATTGCAGCTATTAATGATTTTTCGTATAAAACAGGTGCTATAGTACTTAAGGATGAAGGCAAAAATGTCAACTATTCTCCGCTTTCACTGTATTATGCCCTGTCAATAGCAGCTTTTGGTGCTAAAACTGAAACAGAGGCTCAATTGCTTGCTTTATTGGGTATTGATGATGTTCAAGTGCTTTCTGAGCAGTGCGGGAATTTGTATCGGGTACTTTATAGAGATAATGGAATCGGAAAGCTAAAAATTGCAAACTCTATTTGGATGGATGATGATATGAACGGTGAACCAATTTTATTCAAAGACGATTTTGTGAAACGCTCAGCTGAGAATTTCTATGCAAGTTCCTTTAGTGTAGATTTTGCCAATGAAGAAACAGGAAAAGCTATGGCTAACTGGATATCAACCAACACTAACGGAACACTATCGCCAACAATTGAAACAAATCCCGATCAAATACTTACAATACTAAATACTGTTTATTTTTATGATCAGTGGATTAACCGTTTTGATAAGAATAAAACTGCTGAGGATGTGTTTTATCCTTCAAATGGCATTGAAGTAAAATCTGATTTCATGAATCAGACTTTTGGCTCAGCCAGATTTACGAAGGGGAATGGTTTTACACGTGCGGGGTTGTCATTAAAAAATGCGGGACAAATGATATTTATACTTCCTGATGAAGGTGTCTCACCTTATGAGTTAATTACATCTCCTGAGCAAATGAAGGAGATTTTTGAAGGCGGAGAGAGCTTCAACGGTGAGGTGGTTTGGAAAATACCAAAGTTTAACTTTAGTTCAAAGCTATTAATGACGGATGTTCTTAAAAATCTTGGTGTAAGCATTGCTTTCACACCTGATGCAGACTTTACCGGTATTACCGCCCACATGGCTTATGTCACTGGTGTACTGCAGGAAACACATATCGCCATTGATGAAGACGGGGTTGAAGCATCTGCATTTACCCAAATTGATTATGCAGGCAGTGCAATGCCGGAAGGACATGCTGATATGCTCCTTAACCGTCCATTTATCTATGGTATCACTGCACAGAATCGTAGTTTGCTGTTTGTGGGAGTATGTGAAAACCCAATTGAATAAAAACTCTTTATTTATAAACAGATTGGTTGTCAATATATGGTCAATTAACAAGTGTGTCTTTTTATGCTCTTAGATATGGAGTATATGCATGCTCAATTTTTACCTTGGGGTAAAACGCTTATAATTTCTCTGATTATTATCAATCTACAACCAAAACGCATTTGGAAACGGAAGTGATATCTATCTACGACATCTTATTGACAGCTAGGCATTGAGAGCCTCTGGAATTGACAATGGATTGTGGTTTAAGACAAAAAGGAGAGAGCTGTTACATTATAATATACATATTAAAATGTTCTCTAAGAATCAATTTAAAAGTTGGATATAAAAACAGGAGGATGAAAAATGTTTAAAGAATTTGAATATACCTGGGAAGAAATTTACAAAGAATGGAATTATATATCTTATTATATTCCGACTATTAATAAGAAACTACATGTAAATAAAATTAAAGTTAATAAATGGGAACGTGAAGATGAATATTTTTATGGATTGGATTGGATATTAAATGAGAGTTTTGAAGGCAGAACCAACTATGTTACGGAGCAGCCAATAATGTTTATGATGAATGGAGAGCATTTAAATAAGGGAACGATGACTACATTAAGATATTTGATTGATGCAGAAGATAAAGAAACCATAGCCGCCATATGGATATATGCTTTTATACGAGATGTGCTGGAATATCAATTAAAAAATTGGCGAGGAGAAGCCTATAGAATGGCTTATGCAATAGAAATGGCAGCAAAACTTTATTTAAAAGATAAAGGTATGAATTGGCATCATGCAATGAAAAAGTTGTTGCCCGATGTTTATTTCACACAAACAATTCTAGAAGCGGTTAACGTTGAGAATAAAAGGATAGTTCTTGAACTAGCTGCTATGGCAGTAGATTATATTTATATGCACTATAAGGTAGCAGAATATGATTCACGAAATTAATTTTACATAAGCATATAAAAAACATATAAAAGTAATTTGAGTTCATTATGATTTTTGAAACGCTATGTTAAATGGATTTTTGTTAAAAAAAGAGTTGTAAGAGATTATAAAGTGGATTGTCAACCAAAATCTTACCTAACATAAATCTTGTTAGATGCCTATGAGGTAGCTTTACGACTGTGTTACTTAGAAAGGTGGTTATCGTTAATGGATAATAAAATGAAATTAAAGCAATGGAAAGATATTACTAAAAAGGATTTGGGATATCTATATTATGAACAAAACTTGTCAGATCGAGCCATTGCTGAACTGTATGGTGTTACAAAAAATCAAGTTAGATATAAACGGGATAAATATGCTATTTCCATAAGAGACAAAATCTTTACAGACTTTATTTCTTGTGATAGCGAACTTTTTAAAGATTTGAATAGTGATTCTAAAAATATACTTTTAAAGTCGGAAAATATAGATAGCCTTGCTAAATCATTAACTCATCATATTTTTAGAAATGGACCAGTTGAGGATATGCATGCTGCCGGGCAATTATCAGAAGAAGATATGAAAACATTAAATAAATATATGGTAAATCGATTAGCAGGAATTTTGCTTGCAGTTTACGAGAATAAATGGTTACAATTAGAATTATTGCATGAATTTCTAAAAGGATTTGGTGATGAATGGGACCCAGCTGAACCAGATATAGAAGACTTAAATTTAATTTGGGAAAGAAATATCAATTTAATAAAAAACAACCTTAATATCAAAAAGTAATTTATAATTATAATTTATAGATAGGTGAAGACATGTATATATTAAATAAATTTGGTTTAACAATTGAAATACTTGAATCATTATCATATAAATCTGAATTAGGAATTAGTTTTAAGAGAAGAAATAAAAAAAGTTAGGCTATGGTATAATCAACAAAATATAATTGATACCTAGCCAATATACTCAAGAATAAAAAGTATTGGTTCATCAATAATAAAATTTAATAAATATTATCCAGGTATAAATTTTTCTAGTGTATTTAATGATATTTTAGGATTTAGGGCAGTTTGTGCTGATTATAGTGAAGTACTTGAACTAGAACTTGAAAAGAATATTAGGCTAGTAGACATGTCAAAAGGAAAATCAAATGATGATGGATACCGTGGGATCCATGTTTATTATCAAAAAGATAACTATTATTATTCTATAGAGATACAGTTAAATACATATTATGATATACAATTTAATGATTGTCTGCATGATAAATTTTACAAAAGAGGATTTGACAATAATATTGGTCAAATTTTGCGTAAATAATACGAAGATGGTAAAATAAAAACAAGAAAAGGATTTGAGGAGGTGCTAAAGTATGTGTTATCTAATTGCAAAAAAGTTTAATGAATCAGGAAGTATTGCACTTAAAACTGTAACGGGTAAGGAACTAGCTTACTTTGTTGATGAATTTGAGGAAAAGGTAGAATATGATATTCGATTAGTTACCATAACTAGACCTTCAGCCTATGGTGAATATGAGCCATATCACTTTGTAGATAGTTATGAGGAATTTGAAAAGAAAGTAAATTTAATGTAATAGTATAAGGTTAAAATTAGGTAAGGAGATGAGATTATAGGTTTTGTCTCCTTTTTGATATTGATAGTAAAAAGTTTAACTTTATGATGTTATAAAGTGTGATTTATTTAGAAAACATCTTTCACCAAGGGGGTAATATCGACCTATGACATCTTTATTGACCTCTCAAGGCATGTGGAGTGCGTAATAGGAATGCAAAGGAAAGATACGTAGAAATCCTGTGT
>ENA-UOOR01004132-UOOR01004132.1-fermentation-metagenome-genome-assembly--contig:-NODE-4132-length-11840-cov-2.871277_pt1 | contig 11840 bp, 10 predicted proteins | sample MGYA00245780_ERZ724029 | MGnify/ENA primary metagenome ERZ724029 (study PRJEB28704, sample SAMN03018315) | fermentation metagenome | biome: anthropogenic terrestrial biome; feature: soil; material... | reverse complement strand
AGTGTGCTAAATATTGCCCCTGGTATCACTTCCCTCCATTTTAATCTTCTACTTGGAATATAATGATATATTAAAGCAAATATTGTTATCATAGAAAAAATAATTATTACATATCTTAATAAATACCATATAATATTGAACAAATAACTGAAGCCCATCTTTTTAGCTAATAAAGAGCCAATTATTTGTCCAAAAACCAATAAAAGTATGGTTATTATTATTAAAAATCCTAGACCTAAAGTACTAATTATAGAAATTCCTATTACTTTAAAAAGGGATCTTTTTTCCTTCTCATCATAAGCTTTGTTTATTCCCTTTATTACACTTCTAAATCCGCTGGATGCAGTCCACAAAGTTAATATAATACCAAAGGATAATAAATTTGTATTTCTTGTTTCCAATATTTCTACTACTGTGTTACGAACTAATTCATAAGCACTTGTAGGTAATATGTTACTTAGTTCTGATAATACAAGTTCACTATTTATTGAACTAAATCCTATTAAAGTCATTAAAAATATAAGGAATGGAAAAAAAGCTAATAACAAGCTATAGGATAATTGAGATGCCAAAGCAAATATTTCATCATCTATTATTCTTTTTATTAAACCCTTTATATTTATCTTCCATTTCAAAAATCTTCACTCCCTAGTAAGAGCTAAATAAGCCACTAAAAATAATTATCTTTTATTATATTATATTATATTGTTAGTGTAAATCTATCCATTTATATATAATAAAGTCATAAGTAAATCATTATTTATGATTACCTATGACTTCAAATTAATTACTTGGCTATACCTAAATCTCTTCTTCTTACCATAGCCTTTCTTATAAAAGGATAAAGTATAGATACTATTGTTAATATAATTAATATCACACATATTGCAGAACCAAAGAATACAGATAAACTTCCATCAGATATTTTTACAGCCTGTCTAAATGATTGTTCCATACTGTTTCCAACAATTACTGCTAAAATCAATGGTGATGTTGGTATTTCAGCCTTTCACATAAAATATCCTATCAATCCAAAAATAACTAATAGATAAAAATCTACTACACTATTTCCTATAGCATAGGTTCCTACAAAGGCTAAGCCTAAAATTATAGGATATAAAATCTTTGGAGGTATAGCTAATAATCTAACCAATATTCCCGCCATAGGTATATTTACTATAGCTAATATTATATTGCCAATATACATACTTGCTATGAGCCCCCAGGCTACGTCTGGATGTTGTTCAAAGAGTAATGGCCCTGGCTGTAATCCTAGCATAAGTAAAGCTCCCATCATAACTGCTGTAGTTCCTGAACCTGGGACTCCCAAAGTCATCATTGGTATGAGTGCTCCTACAGAAGCCGCATTATTAGCTGCTTCTGGAGCAGCCAATCCTTCTATAGCACCTTTTCCAAATTCATCAGAGTGTTTTGATATTTGCTTTTCACTATTATAAGCCATTAATGCTGCCATGGTACCGCCAGCACCTGGTAATGCTCCTATGAAGAATCCCAAAGGTGTACTTCTAAGTATTGCCCTCCAACTTCTCTTCCAATCCTCTTTTGTTATCCATATTCTTCCGAACTTTGTCTGCATTTTTTTCTTTCCTTCTTTTAATGCAGCAAAACTTTTAAACACTTCCCCTAAAGCATACATTGCTATAATAACTACTAGAAAATCGATACCCCCTTGAAGCTCTAATATGCCAAAGGTAAATCTTTGTATGCCTGATTGAGGATCTATTCCTACTGTAGATATCATTAGCCCCAATATCATTGATATAAAACCTTTTACTAGATTTTCTTCAGATAAAGAAGCCGTAGCGGATAATGCAAAAACCATTAATACAAAGTATTCTGCAGGGCCAAATTTTAAAGCAAAGTAAGCTACTGGTTGGGCTACAAAGGTCATTGCTATAGTAGAAATAGTTCCTCCAATAAAAGAAGCTATAGCTGAAATAGCAAGAGCCGCCTCTGCCCTTCCATTTAAGGTCATAGGATATCCATCAAAAGCAGAAGCTATGGCTGCTCCATCCCCAGGAGTATTTATGAGAATAGAACTTCTTGAGCCTCCATACATAGCTCCATAATATACACCACACATAGTTATCAACGCTGCTGTAGGTCCCATGGTAAAGGTTAAAGGCAACAGTACCGCCACCCCTGTAGCAGGTCCTAACCCTGGTAACATTCCTATTATAGTTCCTAATACTCCACCAAATGTAACCCAAAATATATTCATAGGAGTCATAGCCACAGTGAAACCATGCATAAGATTAGTAAATATTGTTTCCATACATTTTCACCTCCATTTTAAATGTTTATAATTGGCGTTATAGGTAGTATGATACCTAATATTTTTGAGAATAAAATATATATACCTACACTAAAGCATACCGCAACAATGGTATTAATCTTCCACTGATCCTTGCCATTGATGGCTGTTAGTATAGCCTCTAAAAAGAATATTGTAGAAATTATAAAACCCGCTCTTTCGTATAATATTGCGTATATAATACTAATAATACAGGTGAATATGATTAGTTTTCCGGTATAATTTAATCTAAAATCAGATTTTTGTCTAGCCTTGCCATTAAGCCCACCCTTTAATGCTTCCTGTACAACTAGTATTATACCAAGTACTACCATGGAAACTCCTAATCCCAGAGGAAAATATAATGGGGACATAGGACTGCCAATACTGGCTCTTGGAAGTGCAAGTGTTTGAATAATATATACTATACCTAATATTATTGATACAATTCCTGATAAAGCTGATAGATTATTAATCATTTACTTCACCTCTTTTCTCATATTTGAAAGGGAGATTTTATCCCCCTTATTTTAACATCCCTATTTCCTGTAAAATCTCTTTATATTGTTCATTACATCCATCCAAGAATTTTTTGAAGTCCTCACTATTTTGGTAAACCATATCCCATCCATTTGTTTCACAAACCTTTTTCCAATCCTCTGTCTCTGACATCTTTTTAAAGGTTTCTTCCCAATATTTTAAAGCGTAATCAGGCATATCTGGAGCCCCAAACATTCCTCTCCAATTTTCAAATACAGCATCTATACCCATTTCCTTACAAGTTGGCACATCCTTTATTACACCTGTTCCTACTCTTTTAGCAGCTGTAGATGCTAAGGCTCTTAATTGACCGCTTTCTATTAAAGTCCTTACTTCTCCAAGACCAGTTGAAAATACATCCACGTGACCCCCTAGTACCTGAGCAGAACCTGAGTTATCTTGAAAACTTATATAAGGTATTTCCTTTATATTTTTAACTCCTGCAGCCTTTGCCATAAGTAAAAATTGTATATGATCCATACTTCCAGCTGAAGAGTTTCCACCTATTTTAACGCTTTTGGGGTCCTTTTTTAAAGATTCCATTACATCATTAATAGTTTTGTACTTAGAATCTTTAGCTACAACAAAAGCGCCATAATCAGTTATTAATCTTGCTATTGGAGTTGTATTCTTATAGCCATATTCAGTTGAACCATTTAAATTTATTAGTATTAATGGTGGTGAATAGACGGTTACTATGCTATCACTGCCTTTTTTCTGTTGTAAGTATGACAGTGCTATAGCGCCCCCTCCACCTGTTTTATTTGTTATCGGCATAGGTACTGATACAAGTTTTGTGTCTCCTAATACTTTTGCAGTAGTTCTTATGGTTAAATCCCATCCCCCGCCTGCTCCTGCTGGCGCTATGAATTCCATGGCCTTTTTAGGATAGTCTACCTTTTTTTCTTTAGAATCAGAATTTGCGCTTTGTGAGCCGCAGCCCGAAAATATCATTGACGAAGTCATTACCAAAGTTAAACATACCCCTGCAATAGTTTTAATTTTTTTCATACATATTTTCCCCCTATTTATTTAAAAGATTTTAAAAACACCTTTTGCGAAGCTCCTCTAACAGGAGTTCTACTTAATTTGTCTAATTACATCTATTATTGTGCCATCCCTATATTCTACTAAACCAACTATTTTATCTGTATATTCTATAGGATCAGGTTTTCCAGTAATACTTTCAGCCTTTTCCTTTAACTGTTCTATGGTAAACAAAGGAAGATCCTCATTTTTAAATCTTTCTATTAAGTCTTTTCTTAAAGGATTTATGGCTATTCCTCTATCAGTAATCAAAATATCCACTGTTTCTCCCGGAGTAATAACTGTATTTACTTTATCTACAACAGTAGGTATTCTTCCTCTAATTAATGGTGTTACTATAATAGCCAGCTTGGCTCCTGCTGCTGTATCACAATGACCACCAGATGCTCCTCTAATAATTCCATCAGAGCCTGTAATTACATTAACGTTAAAATCTGTATCTATTTCAAGGGCGCTTAATATAACTATGTCTAACTTATTTACAGCACAGCCTTTATTGTGAGGATTAGCATAAAAGGAAGCATCTATTTCAAAATGTGCTTTATTTTTTCCTATAGATTCTGCTGCCCTTAAATCAAAACTCTGGGTATCAAAAAGATTTCTTATAAGACCTTCCTCATGCATATCTACAAACTGTCCTGTAATTCCACCTAATGCAAAATCCGCCTTAATATTTTTTTCAATCATCTTATCCCTTAAGAATCTTGCCACTGCAAGAGAAGCTCCCCCTGAACCACTTTGAATAGAAAAGCCATCCTTAAAATACCCTGATTTTTCTATAACTTTGGCAGTATATTCTGCAATTAAAAGTTCTCTTGGATTTTTTGTAAATCTAGTGGCTCCTGACATTATTCCCTTTTCATCTCCAATGGAAGATACCTCTACCACATAATCAACCTGAGTTTGAGGAATACTTGCTGGCAAGTTAGGGTATTTTACTAAGTTATCCGTTATGAGAACAACCTTATCTGCATAAGCAGCATCCACCTTTGCATATCCTAATGAACCACATATAGTTTTACCTGAAAATCCATTAGCATTTCCATAATCATCACAAGAAGGCACCCCTAAAAAAGCTACATCAATATGAAGTTCTCCCGATTCTATAGCCCTAGCTCTTCCTCCATGGGATCTTATTATAATGGGAGTATTTAATATACCTTTAGATATTTCTTCAGCTAGATCTCCCCTTACTCCACTAGTTTCTATTCTCTTGACAACCCCATCTTTAATGTGCTGAATTATAGGTCTATGGATGTCTGTTAAAGAACTAGGTGCTATTGTTAAATCCCTTATACCTAACTCACTTATAACCTCCAATATCATGTTTACTATATAATCACCATTTCTAAAATGATGATGAAAGGATATAGTCATTCCATCCTTTAATCCAGTTTTATAAATAGCCTCTTTTATATCCTTTAATAATTTATTTTCTCCTGGGAAAACAGGGGTTACTTTAGGACTAATTTTAGTAACCGTTGGTTTGCAATTAAAGGATCCTGCATAAGGATTTAATTTCCCTATGTTCTCTATTTCCTCCGGTATATATCTTCCTATTGCATTTTTAACCAATTTCTTCACCCTCCTCTCCTTTATAAAGTCCTGAGGCTATAGCCAATTCAATTATCCGTCTAGCCCTCTCTACTATAGGTCCATCAATCATTTTCCCATTTAAGGAAGCTACCCCAGCTCCTCTGCCTTCAGCTTCCTTAATAGCCTCCAATACTTTTATAGATTTTTCAATTTCCTTTTGTGTAGGAGTATAAATTTTATGAACTGGTGCTATCTGCTTAGGATTTATTACAGACTTTCCATCAAAACCCAATTGTTTAATTAACTTAACCTCTCTTATAAACCCTTCCTGGTCATTTATATCAGAAAATACTGTATCCAATGCATATATTCCTGCAGCTCTGGCTGCTAATAATACCTGACTTCTAGCAGTTAAAAGTTCTACTCCTTCTGGTGATCGAGTTGTTTTCATATCTGTTACAAAATCCTCTGCACCTATAGCTATGGCTACTAGTCTTGGGCTGGCTTTAGCTATACTGTATGCGTTTACAATGCCTATAGCACTTTCTATGGCAGCCATTAATTTTATAGTTCCCACTTCTATTCCTACCTCTTTTTCTATGGAAGTAATAAGCTTATCTGCTTCTACTATATCTTCTGCTTTTTCTGTCTTTGGAAGCCTTATAACATCTGCTTTTGCCCTTACAATAGCCTTAAAGTCATCTAATCCAAAGGAGGTATCCAATCCATTTACCCTTACAACTTTTTCTATTCCTTCATAATCAACTGATTTAAGAGCATTATATACTAAAAAACGAGCTGTATCCTTTTCCTTTAACGAAACGGAATCCTCTAAATCAAACATTATTGAATCTGCACCATATATATGTGCATCTTTTATCATGCTTGGATTGTTTCCTGGCACATACATCATGGTTCGTCTTAATTTCTTCATCTGTCTATCACCTCCCAACAGTAATCTTTTACATCTGCTCCCCTATAAGCTGCAGCCTGTACTCTTGCTTTTATTGTAAAATCCAATGCCCCCCTATCATTTGCGTGTACTGTGGCATCCTTAACAGCCAATGCTAATAGTGTATCCTCTATAACCTTTTTTATTTGACTTCCAAATTGTTTGTCTACAGAACTATTTAAATTTACTTCTATCCCTTTATTTGAATTTGGCTCAATTATTATTACAATATCACAGGATTCCAAAGTTCCTGCCTTTCCTACCTTTTTTATCTCCATAACCTCACCTCCAGTAAAAATATAAACTAAGTATTTTAGTATACTGTATACAATCCCTATTAACTTATATATTCTACATTTGTATTTTTATTCCTGCCAATATTAAATAGAATTTCATATTTTTAACAACTATTTTTGATATTTCTCTAATTTAAAAAGTTATTATAAAGAGCATAAAAAAATGCCAGGATAAATACCTGACATTTTTTATATTTTTATACCTGATAAATAGTACATTTTTTCATTATCTATTATTCTTTCCACTTTAAAATATTTTCTCATTATATTAGCCGTAACTTCTCCCGAAGGTAATTTATCTTCCTTCACATTTTCACTTTTGCCGTGAACTTCATTTATCTTTTCTTTACTTTCAGAATGAGCAATTATTATTCTGCCTGCTGTATTCATTAGCCCAGACAAATGTTTAAAAATAGCATCTTTGTCTTTGAAGTGTGGATAAACAGAGTATAAAAATACATAGTCAAATTTTTCTTCATTATACTCCATTATATCTTTCACTATAAATCTAATTCTAGTATCTTTATATTTTTCTCTTGCAACAGATATCATATTTTCTGAGATATCTACTGCAACAATTTTTCTAGGATTTGTATTTAATAGATATTTAATTAGTACACCGGTTCCTGTACCCACATCAAGAATATTTGAATTTTCTTTTACTGATGATAGAGCTAATATTTCTTCTAACTTTTTTTCATCATGCTTACATATGTCATCCCATTTAAAAGCTAAATTATTAAAAAAATCCCTATTATCCATTTAGACTAACCACCTTATCATTCTTAACTATTGATTTAACCATAATAGGTATTATTATTATTTGAATTATAATTCCCCATATTGGTTTAACAAAAGCATTAATCATAAATAATTTTAATGCAAAAGTCTTTCCTGCAAAACCTAATAATAAATAGTTAGCCAATCCAGATATAAATCTGCCAAAAATCATGGCTATTATTAAAGATAGATATAAATTATATGCTTTTTTTCTAAATAAATATCCTGATAACCATCCATAAGCTGCTAACTCAAAAGCCATAGAAATTGCCACTGGGTATATAGGCGGCATACCTGTAATAACTGAATTTAATAAAGGAGTAATAAATCCAATTAACAGCCCATATCTTTCTCCTAATATAAACCCGCAGAGTAAAACTGGAATATGCATTGGCAAAAGTATGTCCCCTGGCATTCCTGTAAAGTGAAAAATATAAGGTAAAATCAATCCCAAGGCCAAGAATAAACCAGACTTTACAAGTTCCTTTGTATTGATATTCATAAAAATCTCCCCCTAAAATCTTTATAATATAAAAGGTAGAGCAAATAACTCTACCTTCATGGTATCAAATTTATTGCACATCATATTTTCTAACATACCAATTCTTTACAACTTGAGTTAGTATTACATAACATAATAAAGTTAGTATTAACAATGGATAATACAATGCTGGTAACTTTGTGAATCCAAAGGAATCTGCAAGAGGAGAATTCACTAAGAATATTCCGGTGCACGCTATAATTAATGAGGTTATAGTTAGTGGCTTACTTGCAGTACTCTGAATAAATGGAATCTTATTAGTTCTAATTACATGAATAATAAGGGTTTGAGTAAACAATGACTCCAAAAACCATCCTGTTTGGAATAATGCAGGATTATTCCAGCAATTAAATACAAACAGCATTATAAAGAAAGTGGTGTAATCAAATATTGAACTTATTGGTCCAATAATCATAATATATCTTTTTAAATCGCTTATTTCCCATTTTCTTGGTTTTGCAATCCATTCTTCGTCCACAGAATCTGTTGGAATTGCTGTTTGAGAAACATCATATAATAAATTGTTTGTTAATACTTGTATTGGCATCATTGGTAAGAATGGTACAAAAATACTTGCCCCAATAACACTAAACATATTTCCAAAGTTTGAACTAGCTGTCATCTTAATATACTTAACTATATTGCCAAATACTCTTCTTCCTTCTAGTACTCCTTCTTCCAATACTAATAAGCTATTCTCAAGTAGAATAATATCTGAGGATTCTTTAGCAATATCCACTGCAGTATCTACTGAAATACCCACATCTGCTGATTTTAGTGCAGGAGCATCATTGATTCCATCTCCCATGAAACCTACTACATGATTCCTACTTTGTAATGCTTTTATAATTCTTTCTTTATGCATTGGGGATAGTTTTGCAAAAACTGTAGTTTTCTCTGCTGCTTCAGCTAATTCTTCATCGCTCATATCCTCTATTTCATTCCCCAGTAATATAGAATCTATTGGCAGCTTTATTTCTTTACAAATTTTCTTAGTTACAATATCATTATCACCTGTTAATATTTTTACATCTACATTGTATTTATGAAACTTTTCAATGGCTTCAGCAGAGCTTTCCTTTGGTGGATCTAAAAAAGCCATAAATCCTAACAAAGTTAGTTCATTCTCATCTGATATAGTATATTCCTTTTTATAATCCTTTTCCACTTTGTAAGCTACTGCAATAACTCTAAATCCTTCTTCATTTAGGCTATTAACTATACCCTCAATCTTTTTTGACATCTTTCCTATAAAAGGTTCTGTTCCTTCTTTGGTTTCATATTTATTGCATAAGCTTAAAACTTCCTCTACTGCACCTTTGCAGATTAAAACATCTTCCATCCTTTTATTTCTTACTACTACTGACATCCTTTTTCTTATAAAATCAAATGGAATTTCATCTATTTTTTCATATTTGTTTTCTATATCAAAATCTTGTCCATCATCTTTATTTTCAAGTATGGCAACATCCATAAGATTTTTTAAACCTGTTTGATAGAAGCTGTTTATATATCCATACTTTAAAACTCTTTCACTGTCTTCACCATATATATTAAGATGTTTTTCTAATATTACCTTTCCACAAGTAATTGTCCCTGTTTTATCTGTACAAAGAACATCCATAGCTCCAAAATTTTGTATTGCATTTAATTTTTTTACAATTACATTTTTCTTTGCCATTGACATAGCTCCCTTAGAAAGGTTAACTGTTACAATCATTGGAAGCATTTCTGGTGTAAGCCCAACGGCTATAGCTATAGCGAAAAACAATGCCTGCCACCAATCCCCTTTTACAAATCCATTAATTAAAAACACAATAGGAGCTAAAATAAATATAAACTTAATCATAAGCCATGTAAACTCATTAACTCCTTTGTCAAAGCTTGTCATAGCTCTTTCACCGGTAAGTTTACTACTTAGTTGTCCAAAATATGTGTTACATCCTGTAGTTAAAACTACTGCAATAGCAGTTCCACTTTCCACATTAGATCCCATAAAACATAGATTTGGATTTTCTAGTGGATTTTTATATTTTTTACTTGTCACTAATTTTTCTACTGGCAAAGATTCTCCTGTAAGGGCAGATTGATTAATAAATAAATCCTTAGAGGAAAGTATTTGAACATCCGCGGGAATCATATCTCCTGAAGATAGGTGTATAATATCCCCTGGAACTAACATTTCTAATGGTATTTCCTTTTGTGTACCACTGCGAATTACAGTTGCTGTGGTGCTTACCATAGCTTTAAGCTGTTCTGCAGAATTATCCGCCCTTAATTCTTGCACAAACTTTAATACTATTCCTAAAGATAGCATTATACACATTACTATAGTAGCTCTAATATCTCCTGTTATATAGGATACAAATGCAAGTATTGCTAAAAGTATTACCAATGGATTTTTTATATTATCTAGTATCCTTGCAAAAACTGACTTCTTTTTTCCGCTTTCTAATTGATTTAATCCATATATATCTAATCTTTTTTCTGCTTCATCTTCATTTAATCCATTTATATTTGTATTTAATGACTTCATAATTAATTCCATGTTATCAGTTTCAAAATTGCTAATCAGTTTTTTTAGTTCCATAACAATTACCTCCCTTGGGCATTGTTATTCAAACAGGGGTTGCCTCCAAGAATAACAACCTTTATTTTATTTTTCCGCTTATGACTATCTCCTGTGGCATCTTCCATGGCAACCACCTCCTTTTTTCTTCTATAAAAATAAAAATCTCCTCATTCCAACGAATGAAGAGGATTATACGCGACAAAAAAATACTATCATTACTTCACTCGTTGAGTTTTAGCACTACAAAGCTTTGAGCAGACATTTTCATATGACATGAATGTCGTCAGCTACATTAAGTAAAACCTTATTTCGGCAATACCTGCTGACCCATTGGCGTCTCTCGACATTTCTGGGCAGTAGCGTATATCTTATGCAGTAACCTCACCTAACGAAATTATTTGATTTTAAAATATATTACATTATTAATTGTATACTATAATCTTTTAGTTGTAAATATGATAATTTTTTTACATTATATCTAATACCTACTACATAATATCCATTGACTTATTAAAAAGTTACAACTTATAATAAATTAACATAACTAATCTAAGTTTAATGTAGCAGTTACCTTTGTACCATTACCTTCTTCACTTTCTACATCTATAGTTCCATGATGCATATCAACAATCCATTTGGCAATAGATAGTCCAAGTCCTGTGCCGCCTTTTTCTTTAGATCTGGATTTATCCACCATATAGAATCTATTAAATATATTTTCGATTTCATCTTTAGGTATACCAATACCTGTATCACTAACAGTTATTTTTACAACCTTATCCCGAATTTCTGAGTAAACTTCATGCTGTTATGAATAAATATTCTTAGCATTTGCTTTATCATCCTATAATCTGCAAAAACCTTTACAGTATCATTTTTATTACTAGATATTATGTGATTTTGTTCTATTATTCTACTTTCTTTCACTACTTCATCAATTAATTCATTGAGCCAAAATTCTTTTTTTTCTATTGACTGAGTACCACTATCACCTTTTGCAAGGAACAATAGCTTTTCAATTAAATTAGCCATATTAGCGGCTTCTAATTTAATTGCATAAATTGATTTTTCCAAGGCATCTTTATCATCTTTTCCCCATCTATCCAATAGATTAGCATATCCTTGGATAACAGCAATAGGAGTTCTAAGCTCATGTGAAGCATCTGATACAAATTGTGCCTGCCTGTTAAAAGCTCCTTGGAGTCTATCTATCATCTTATTAAAAGTACTGGCAAGTCTTTTAAGTTCATCATCAGAACCTT
>ENA-UOOR01004130-UOOR01004130.1-fermentation-metagenome-genome-assembly--contig:-NODE-4130-length-11843-cov-4.457245_pt1 | contig 11843 bp, 9 predicted proteins | sample MGYA00245780_ERZ724029 | MGnify/ENA primary metagenome ERZ724029 (study PRJEB28704, sample SAMN03018315) | fermentation metagenome | biome: anthropogenic terrestrial biome; feature: soil; material... | reverse complement strand
GGATATCCTGGTGGCAATAGGGCGCGGACCAAGCCTGGACAGTCTGAAGCTGGAAAACACCGGCATACAGTTTTCGAAAAACGGCATACAGGTGGACGGTTTTCTGCGCACCGCCGTGCCCAATATCTACGCCATAGGTGATGCGCTGTCTACCACCCAGCTTGCCGCCGTTGCCAGCGACGAAGGCGGGGTTGCCGTTGCCAACATTGTCGGCGGGCACAGAAAAATGGATTACAGCCGTGTCCCGTCCTGCGTATTTATTGAGCCTCAGGCCGCCTCCGTCGGTATGAGCGAGGAGGAAGCGAAAGAAAAGGGCGTCGCTTACAAAGTCGGCAGGTTTCCGATAGCGGCAAGCGGCAAGGCTATGGTCGAAAGGCAATCCGACGGCTTCGTGAAAGTTGTTGCCGAAGCTGAAACCGGGCAGGTTCTGGGCGTGCATATGCTGGCGCCGGACGCCACGGAGCTAATCGGCCTGTGCAGCCTTGCGATCTGCCTGGAGGCCACGCTGGATGAACTTATTGAGACCTATTATCCTCATCCTACTGTGGGCGAAGCCATAAGGGAGGCTGCCATGGCCGCAAAGGGCAGGGCGGTACATATCTGAGAAACATCAAATTCGGAGGGAGAAATCATCCATGGCTTTTAAAGTAGCGATGCCGAAGCTCGGCATGATCGAAAGCGACATGTCCATCGTCGAATGGAAGGTGAAAGTGGGAGACTCCGTAGAAAAGGGGCAGATCATTTGCATTGTCGAGGGCCAGAAAATCACAAACAGCGTTGAAGCGGAGATTAATGGCGTGATCCGGGGCATCTATGTGCCTGCCGGCAGTCCATGCAAAATCGGGACGCTGATCGCCATCATCGCGGGCGCTGACGAGGATATTTCCGGGCTGGCGCCGGCTTCCGGCCCGGGTGGCGCGCCGGCGGCCGCCGCACCGGAAATCACGGAATCCGCCGCCTCGTCCCCGGACAGCGGCCCGAAGGCGTCTCCCGCGGCCAAGGCTCTGGCGCGGTCGAAGAACATCAGGCTGGAAAAGGTGGCGTCCGCCCTGGGGCTCACCCGCCGCATTACGGTTTTCGATATTGAGGAATACATCGAAAACTATAAGGCATTTGAACCCCAATGCACCGAATCCCGTCTGACGGGAATGCGGCGCGTGATTGCCGAACGCATGATGGCCAGCAGTCACGGCACCGCGCCTGTGACTATTATGCGTACGGTTGACATAACAACACTCATGGCAGCCCGGGAGGCGATGAAGGCCGCGCCCGACGTACGCGGCGAGGCAGTGCCGTCTTTCAACGCCTTGATGCTGAAAGCCTCCGCCCTGGCCCTCAGGGCGCACCCGGCGCTCAACGCCACCTATGAGGACGGCGTCCTTTACACCTGGGAGGATATCAATATCAATATGGCGGTCGCCGTCGAGGCCGGGCTGACAGTGCCTGTGATCCGCAAAGCCGACAAAAAGTCGGTGTATGAAATTAACGGGGAATCGAAGGCTCTGGCGAAGAAAGCCGAAGAAAACAAGCTCAGCGGGGAAGACCTGGCGGGGGGGACCTTCTGCGTAACCAACCTGGGGATGCGGGATGTGGAATTCTCCACGCCGATAATTAACCCGCCACAGGTGGCCATCCTTGGCGTCGGCGCAGTGAAGCCTTATCTCACCCTGGAGGACGGAAAGGTCGTTCAGCGGCAGCAAACCTATCTGAGCCTCACCGTGGATCACAGGATCATCGACGGAGCGCCCGGGGCCGCTTTTCTTCAGACGCTGGCGGAAATCCTTCAGGACGCGGAAAAGCTTTTGGCCTAGTTTCAGGCGGAACGGGAGCGATTGCTTTGATTGGTATCATTGCCAACCCGTCGTCGGGAAAGGACATACGAAGGCTGGTCGCCAACGCCACCTGCTTTGACAACATGGAAAAAGTGAATATCATCCAGCGCATTCTAATCGCGTTTCACAAGCTGTCCGACGCACGGATACTCGTGATGGACGACGCTTACGGCATGCTGGAGAAGGCTGCGGAGAATATCCGCAGGCTGACCCATGAGTCGGTCAACGCGGGCCTTATCCCTTTTCGCCCGGTATTTGACCAGACCGACTCCACAAAAGCGGCGCGGATGCTGCGGGAGCTCGGCGCGAAATGCATCATCGTCATCGGCGGCGACGGCACAAATCGTGTTGTGGCCAAGGCGTGCGGGGATGTTCCGCTTATCCCGCTTTCAACGGGCACAAACAACGTATTCCCATACATGATGGAAGGCACCGTCGCGGGGCTTGCCGCTCTTGTGGCTGAGACCGACGACGGCGGCGAAATGCTCAAAACCAGGCGCTGCAAGAGGCTGAATATCTATAAAAACGGCGACCTTGCCGACATTGCCCTGATCGACGTATGCGCTACCAGCGATATGTTCGCCGCGTCAAGGGCCGTGTGGAACGTGGAGTCCATACGTGAGCTTTTCGTCACCGTGGCGAAGCCGGACAGCATAGGTATGTCGGCGATCGGGGGCAGCTTCCGTACGATCAGGGAACACGAGCCGCTGGGCTTGTATATCCGGTGCGGCGAGCCGGCGGCGTTTGCAACCAATGTGGCGATCGGGCCGGGGCTTATCCGCCCGGTGGGGATCAAATACAGCCGGACAATGGCCATCGGCGACCGCATCAGCCTTGAGACCGGGGCAGGGATGCTGGCACTGGACGGGGAAAGGGAGGTCGAGTTTCTTCCAAAAGACAGGATAGAAATCGAGCTGACGCGCGACGGGCCGCTGGTGGTGGATATCCCCGCTACCCTGAGCTGCGCCGCGGACAGGGGATTTTTCCTAATTCATAACACTCCGCAAGGAGAAACAAAAGGAGGTATTTGTATTCATGACTCTGACGAATAACGATTTGCGGAAGCTATTGGAGGACATGATCTACATCCGGACCTTTGAGGATCGGCTGAGGATCAATTTCGCGGCGGGCGCAATACCGGGGTTTGTTCATCTGGGGATCGGGCAGGAGGCCATTATGGCCGGGATCTGCTTTAATCTTCAGGATGACGACACCATCGGCGCGTCCCACCGGGAGCACGGGGTGCTGCTTTGCCGCGGCATAGGCGGCGATAAGCTGATGGCGGAGCTTTACGGCAAAAGAACCGGCATCTGCAAGGGGAAGGGCGGCTCAATGCATGCCGGGGATCTGGAGAAGAGCACCCTGGGCTGCAACGGGATACTCGGTTCCGCCCAGACCATTATCAACGGCTTTTCATTCGCCCACAAGTTCCGCAAGGACGGCAAGCTTGCCGTTACGGTGTTCGGGGACGGCGCGTCCAACCGCGGGGAATTCCATGAGGGATTGAACTTCGCGTCCATCTGGAACCTGCCGACCATCTATTTTATCTGCAACAACGGGTACGCGATTTCGGTGCCTAAATCCAAGCAAAACAAGGTGGATGATCTTTCCGCCCGGGGCGCGGCTTACGGCGTGCCCGGCATACAGATAGACGGAAACGACATATTCGCCGTGCTGGAGGCCACGGAGGAGGCCTTCAAACGTGCCAGGGCAGGCGGCGGCCCAACCCTTATCGAGGCCAAAACCTATCGCTGGCGCGGCCATTTTGAAGGGGACCCCGATATATATCGGGATCAGGAGGAGAAGGATTTCTGGATGGCAAAATGCCCCATCAGGCGATTTGAGAAATACCTGCTGGATCACGAGGTCATGACTCAGGCAGAAATCGACGGCATTTGGAAAAGTGCTTCCGACCGGGTGGACGGCCACCAGAAGTTTGCCGAGGAGAGCCCGTGGCCTGATCGGGACGATCTCCTCAGGGATGTTTACTACTGCGATGAAGGGAGTGTGCAGGCATGAGAGAAATCACTATGGCAGAGGCCATCCGTGAAGCGCTGGACGAAGAGATCGCGCGTAATCCCGAGGTCGTTGTCCTTGGCGAGGACGTGGGCCTTTTCGGCGGCTGCTTCGGTGTAACGGCCGGGCTTTACGAAAAGTATCCCAATAATGTCCTTGATACCATGATTGCGGAAACGGGCATACTCGGCCTTTCCCTGGGCGCGGCTTATGCCGGGATGAAGCCTGTTCCGGAACTGATGTTTTCCGATTTCCTAACGGTTTGCGCTGACTATGTAGTTAACCAGGCTTCCAAGAACCGCTACATGACCGGTATGCAGACCGGAGGGCAAAGCGCCGCCATGGTGGTGCGCTGCCCCAACGGCGCGGGGGTGCGCGCTGCCGCCCAGCATTCCCAGTGTATGGAGGGCTTTGTCCTGAACGCGCCGGGGCTTAAAATTGCCTGCCCATCCACGCCCTACGACGCCAAAGGCCTGCTGAAATATGCGATACGCGGCAACGACCCGGTCATCTTCTTTGAACATAAAATGCTCTACGGCGTCAAGGGGCCTGTTCCCGATCCCGGCGAGGACTATGTGGTTCCCTTTGCATCCGCGGATATCAAGCGCGTGGGGACGGACGTCACCGTGGTGGCGACCCAGGCTATGGTGCATAAGGCGCTTTCGGCGGCCGCAAAGCTGGAGGAGGAGGGGATCAGCGTTGAGGTGGTTGATCCCCGCAGCCTGAAGCCGCTGGATAAAAACACGATATTCGGGTCACTCAGAAAAACCGGGCGTCTGGTGGTCGTAAACGAGGCATACCGGACCGGAAACGCCCTGAACGAAGTCGTGACCCTCTGCGCCGAGGAGTGTTTTGACGCCCTCCGGGGGCCTGTGGTCCGTGTTACGGGGCCGGATACGCCAATCCCGTTCTCCCCCGTTCTGGAGGATATGTGGATCGTGCAGGAATCAGATATCATCAAGGGCGTTCTCAAGGCGCTGGACGCCTGAGAGATTCTTTCCAAGTACTCTCTGTTGGCAAAGCCGCGGTGCCGATAATGACCGCTTTGGCATAGGTCTGGATGCGGCCGACGTTACTTTCCGGGCGTAAACGCCGGCCGCTTTCCATGGGGGCAAAAAGATCCGGGAAAACCAACGGTTTTCCCGGACTTGCCGTATTAAGGGGCGTTTCGATATTTGCGGGGGCATCACATGATGTGTTCCTCCGCGCAGTCGTCCAGAACCCGGACGCCCATCTCGTCTTGTTCCTGCGCGCGGAACATCGCGATCCCGGTGGCATCAAATTTTGGGCATAACCGGGCCTCGGGGTCCACTCTCAGATCTTCCGGTCTTTTTTGTTTATGGTTTTTATTCATCTCATCACCCGAATATAGTATAACCCGGGCGGGGGAAATCAATCCGGCCGGCCGTCATCGCGGCCGTCCTGACCGGCAGGCATAATCCCGGCCGGGAGCGGCGCGCGCTTTCAGTAGTACCGGGCGCCTTTAATATGCAGGTACCGAATGCGGTCGTATATATAGCTGGAAAGCGGACGCCAGAGGGCGTCATAGTCATGGGCGGCCACATAGATTTCGCCGCCTTCCGAGGCCAGAACCACCGGCGTATGATAAAAGGTTCCGTCGGCCAGGCCCAACTGCACAACATCCCCGGGCAGGATTTCGTCACGCCTTACCACCGCGGCGTAAGGACCTGTGCCGGCGTTACCGGTCAGAAAATTGTAAAGATAAGAAACGCCCGTCCAGGAAGCCGTGCGGTCGTTTGCGCTTCGGTAGAACCATCCGGTAACGGGGGTGTAATTCATGACGCCGCAGCCGGCATAGATGCACTGGGAGGCAAAATTTGTGCAGTCGCCGCCGATGCCGCTGAAGTTGTAAAATGCGGGATTGCGGGATAGCGCCCATTTTTCAGCATATGCCACAGCCGCATCCCGGTTATAGGCTTTATGATAGAGGGCCATATTTCTTGCTCCGTATGTTAAAATATAATTGCAGGCCGGAACACCTGCCAATCCAGTCTATGACGCCTCCCGCCGATGCGCGCTAAAGCCTTTTGCATAAAGACGGGTTGCGTTCTCCGGAAATTTAAGTTACAGTATTTTAACGGCAGCCCGGCGCGGCACGTATTGGGGTAAAGGGAAGAACGGACGCCGCCGGGAGCGCGGTACGGAGGAAAAAATGACGATGAATCTGAAACGAAACAGCGGAATACTGATGCCCATATCGTCGCTTCCATCCCAATACGGGATAGGCACGCTGGGCGAGGCGGCTTTCCGGTTTGCCGATTTTTTAAAAAGCGCCGGTCAGACCTGCTGGCAGCTTCTTCCCCTTGGCCCCACCGGGTATGGGGACTCGCCATATTCTTCCTTCTCGGCTTATGCGGGCAATCCGTACTTTATCGATCTGGAATTCCTTTGCCGGGACGGGCTTCTGGAGAAGGGGGATATTGACGGCGTGGACTGGGGAAACGATCCCCGCAATGTGGATTACGGAAAAATCTATGCGCGCCGCTGGGAGGTTCTCAGAAAAGCATTCAGGGCGGGATGGCCGCGCGACCGGCAGGCCGTACTGGCATTTGCGGAGGAGAACGGCCGATGGCTTCCGGACTACGCGCTGTTTATGGCGCTGAAACAGCATTTCGGGATGCGTCCATGGACATACTGGGCGGATAAGGATATTCGCACCAGGCATCCGGAAAGCATGGCGCGATATCAGGCGCTTCTTGAAGACGACATGCGCTTTTTTACTTATTTGCAGTTTCTCTTCTTCAGGCAGTGGCATACGCTGCGGGAATATGCAGGTTCCAGGGGAATCCGGCTCATCGGGGATCTGCCGATGTACGTCGCGCCGGACTCCGCCGATGTTTGGGCAGAGCCTGAAAATTTCCTGCTGGACGAACAAAATCTGCCCAGGGAGGTTTCGGGTGTGCCGCCGGATCGCTTTTCCGCCGATGGCCAGCTTTGGGGAAATCCGATTTATGATTGGCAGCGCATGCGGGAGGATGGCTATAGCTGGTGGATCAGGAGAATAGCCGGGTCAAAGCGTCTTTATGATATCCTGCGGATAGATCATTTCAGGGGGCTTGAGTCTTACTGGAGCGTACCATATGGCGCGAAGACCTCCAAAGCCGGCCGGTGGGTCAAAGGGCCGGGGATGGATTTTGTCCGGATAATACGCGACTGGTTTGCCGGCGTCCCAATTATTGCGGAGGACCTGGGGCTGATGACGCCGGAGGTAGGGCAGCTTATGGCGGAGTCGGGTTTCCCGGGCATGAAGGTTCTGGCGTTTGCCTTTGGCGACGGTGAGGCAAGCGGCTATCTGCCACATAACTACGGGCACAACTGTGTTTGCTATGTCGGCACCCATGATAATGAGACGATTATCCAATGGCGGGATACCGCCGACAGAAGGGATGTGGCCTTCGCGCGGCGGTATTTGGCGATTCATGACGACGAGGGCTTCAACTGGGGCGTCATCCGGGGGGGGATGAGCAGCGTCGCAGACCTGTTCGTGGTGCAGATGCAGGATTGCCTGGGGCTTGGCGGAGAGGCCCGGATGAACATTCCGGGAACGGAAACCGGCAACTGGCGCTGGCGCCTTCTGCCGGGTGAAGCGGATGACGTTCTCGCCGCGAAATTGTATGAATACACAAAGATGTACGGCAGATGCGAATAAAATGCGCCGGCCTTCGGAAGAATGGACGCGCGAGGCCGATACGGGGTGTTTTGAGGGGATGCAGCCTGCGTTAAGCGAACTTTCCTTTTAAGCGGTCATAGTGGATTTCAGTTCTGCCACCGGGCGGGCGGCTAGGCTGAAAGCGGGTATATTCACCCTGCAAGCGGAACTTGGGGCATGAGTTTTTCTCATATTTATAAAACAACCTGTGTGATAACGTAAAACGTATTCGTCTTGAAACGGAAGCGGGCAATATATAATTTACTTGTACCCTAAATGCAATACCTTTTCTACGAAAAGCTTTACACCGTTCCCGGGACTGGGTATTTTTATGTCTAATGTCTGTAAAATGATAAGCGCAAAACCAAACGACAAAAGAACTAAAAAGGCGGAAGCTTCCCGCCAGCATTTCTTTTTAACCAGGCTTCGAGAGCCAAAGAACCCTATGCCGATATAAATAGCAACAACTAAAAATATCATTAGCACTTCTCTCCTTGTTTTTGGGGGAGTCTGCGTATTAATGCCACCAATAATGTAACCGCAGGCAGTAAAAATTCAAAAATGCTCGCAAAGAAAGGCCACGTGTTCATCCCGATTTCAGATCGTACAGTCGGGTTATCAAACATTGGTATTACAAGTCCAACAAGTATTATTCCAACGGGTATAACTATTGGCTTATATGTCTGTAAATTAAGCAACTGGCTTATGCTCAATGCTGCCGTATAATAAATAAGGGCAATTTTCATAAATACTGATAATACTAAAATACCAACAACAATAAAATCCATTCTGGTTAAGACTTTTGATACTTCAACCTGACGAGTAGCTGAAATCAGTGGGCTATTCGCGATGATAGCCACATTTCCCAAAACACCGCTAATCATTACTGAACAGGCTAACATGGTCGCCACTCCAATGATTAATCCCATAAAAACTGACTTTGTTCCCTTCTTTATGTTATCCATATATGGAATTACCATCATAAAAACAAATATCCCGCCAAAGAAAGCGGTGAGAGAAATATGATTAACCTGAATGAAATCGATAAGAGAAATATCCAAAACCGGCAGTAAATTGTTCATATCAATTTTGCTGGCGATTAATAACAGACTTAGTAAAACTGATATTGATACGATTGTTAAAAATATTAAACTTATTCGGGCAATAGTTTCAATTCCATTCCGGACTGCCCACGCACAAGCAAAGGCAAGCATAATAGCAAGTGCTATAATAGGTGTCTCCACCATAAATAAACCGGCTATGGAATCGCATATAACCCCTAAATTTGTAGCAGCTAATACTATAATGAATAAAATATACAATACGGAAATCGATTTGCCAAGATAACGGCCAAATACGATATCATTAATCTGTATAAGGTTTTTCCCCGGGAACATTTGCATGAGCTTTACGTAAGCCCACGCAAATGGGACAAACATAGCTAAAGAGGTTAATGAAACAAGCCAGGCATCCTTTGGTGTGATTTCGAACACAAAGACAGTAGAAAATATTGAACCCTGAATAAAAATTCCTATTAAGGAAATTAGTTGTGAACTTGATATTACGCCTTTTTCTAACTTCATCGTAATACTAATCCTCCGCATATGCCGGCTTTGAAATTTTACCTGTCCCATATATCTCGGCATCTACCTTAATCTCTACCTGGATGCTTGGGAAAATTTCATCCCATTTACTTTCAAGATCTTTCCATTGATTGCGGTATTTTCGATGCACAGCCTCGCCAAACCCAAAGATGTCGGCATTTAGAGCCTGGGCCTTTTCGACCGAAGCTGTGATTTCATCACGAATAGCGGAGGCGAGCTTTTCTTCAAGAGCCTCTAACATTTTGGAAGTGGCTAAGTCTTCAGTACATGACTGACTGCCAAGATTACTTTTTTCTTTGATTTTAATCTTTATAGTAATATTGCCGTTTTCGATTTCAGGGGTGACGGTACTGCTCGCTTTCATAATTTCAAGGTCAACTTTACCGTCACCGCCGGGACAGTCGACTACGACAATCCCACTTTTAACTTTATCATCCACCCACAGTAGTCCTCTGGTTTCAGGTTTATTCAGTTTGCCAACAAGTTTATCCTTTTTAAAAACAGCAGTGCCTGATACACTGATTTTTTGTTCTTCGCCTTCACCTGTTATTTTAATCAATGGGGCTACAGAAGCCGTGGTTTTGCTCATCAGGCGCTGTATAAAAGTCAGTAAATTTATTGAATATGTCTCAGAGTTAAGCTGCTGAACTTTAATCAATTTATCGATGTCTATTGAAGGTATTTTTTCCAGTTCAGGCTTTACATCTAAAATATCACTTGCTTTATCTGTATCCGAAACGAAAATCTCGGCAGCCGTGCGTGTTTCATGATCGCGCACAAAATAATCTATACAATTTAGAACCCCATCTTCGGCGATTTCCCGGCAAAAGATTATTATTTTGTTGTGTTGCCAATACAATCTGCGAGAAGACTCATGTGTATATTCCCGCACCGTGCTAAATATTGTTTCTCCCGTGTCTGAAATATTCCAGTATGCTTTCTCGTTACTGCCACTGCCTTTACTATCTTTTGCTAATTTACCCGGCTTTGCAATTTGTGCCGTTAGTAATATATTTCCGGTTTCTTCGTCTTTATCAATACCCACACCTACCACAACGGCATAATCGTTCAATTCACGTTGGCTCCAACAACCGGTCAAGTTTAATGTTAAGGAAATGCATAGTATTATAACAATCGCTTTTCTCATATATTATTTTCCTCTTTAGGTGGACGAGGTTTTAATCCGCTCGCCTGGTTCTTTGAGTCCTGAGCTCCAATATTCGCAGGCCGGGTAGTCATGCTCCATAGCGGCGCTCTGATAAAGACATCTTTTTGATCCTGGGCAACAAAAGGAGCCAGTGGCGATAAATATGGAGTGCCAAAAGAACGCAGGGTAACTAAATGGATCAATACGCAGATTAACCCAATTATGATGCCAAAGCCGCCCATTACCGTGCTAACTATGAGCAGGATATATCGCAGGATACTTGCAGAGTCCGTTTGTGCGGGATTAACAAAACTGCTGACAGCAGTTGCCGCGATTACAATAACGGTAAAATCGGAGACAATTCCGGCGGCTACGGCAGCTTCGCCGATTACCAGAGCGCCCACGATACTGATTGCCTGACCGATCGGGCGGGGTAACCTTACTCCGGCCTCCCTGAGAATGTCGAATATGATCACCATTAAAATAAGTTCCAAGAATAGGGGAAATGGAAGGCCTTCCTCTGATGCCATCAAAGTGAACAATAACGGAGTCGGTAATAACTCCGGATGATACGTTAAAATTGCAAAATAGGTTGCGGGAGTGAGGATTGTAAGCATATAAGATATATATCTTATCATTCTAATAATGCTTGAAAGAAAGGAACGGGAATAGTAATCCTCCGAGGCTTGAAAGCTTTCAATAAAGAGCGCGGGAACGGTAAGCACAAAAGGTGTTCCGTCAATCATGATAGCCGCTCGTCCGTCTAACAGATTCGCAGCGACAACATCCGGTTTTTCACTGTTAGCAATGGTTGGAAAAATGGAATAAGGGGCGTCTTCGATATATTGTTCAATATATCCGGATTCCAGGATTGCGTCTGTGTCAATTCTCTTTAATCTGCTTTTAATTTCATTGACCAGTGCCGGATTAACTACTCCTTGCAGATAAGCTATACAAACATCAGTTTTAGTTCTATTTCCTATTTTCATTGTTTCAAATATCAAGTCCGGATTTTTTATTTTACGCCTTATCAAAGACGTATTGGTGCGTAACGTTTCTGAAAATCCTTCGCGCGGCCCACGAACGACATTTTCTGTTTCAGGCTCCTGAACTCCACGGTTTTCCCATGCTTTGGCACTGATCGCCAGCGCTTCATCATGTCCGTCAATCAACATAATTGTATCACCGGACATACAATCATCCACAAGTTTATTAATTAAAGAAGTCTGTTTTACATCTCCTACCGAAAGCAGGGTTGTTTTAACATGATCGATATTTTCTTTATGTGCTTTTTCCGGAGAAATGATGCGGCTATCATACATAAGCGGTTTTATTATACTCAGGTTAATTGTAGCTTTATCTACCAGCCCATCAACATAGATTAGCGCAGCATGAACCTGCGGTTGCTGGCCAAAAGCAAGTTCGCGGATAACAATATCACTGCTTATACTAAAGATGCCTCTAAGCATATCTAAGTTTTTATTGAGGTAGGCGGAAAGAGATGGTTCCGGTGATTCCGGTGATTCCGGTGGAGTATCCCCATCATTTGGCTTTTGCATGTTTAAATGACTTAA
>ENA-UOOR01004129-UOOR01004129.1-fermentation-metagenome-genome-assembly--contig:-NODE-4129-length-11847-cov-2.927239_pt1 | contig 11847 bp, 11 predicted proteins | sample MGYA00245780_ERZ724029 | MGnify/ENA primary metagenome ERZ724029 (study PRJEB28704, sample SAMN03018315) | fermentation metagenome | biome: anthropogenic terrestrial biome; feature: soil; material... | reverse complement strand
GATAAGCTGGGGGAGCGGGAACGGCGGATCATGCAGCTGCGGTTCGGGTTGCTGGATGGGGAGGAGCGCACACAAAAAGAAGTGGCCGAGATCATCGGCATTTCCCAGTCCTACATATCCCGTTTGGAAAAGCGAATTGTCAAGCGCCTGAAAAAAGAGCTGGAGCGAATTTCGTGAAAGAGGGGTGAGGCGATTCCCCTTTGAGAAAAAGTATACAATAAAAGTATAGAATTCAATTTAATTTTTTAATTGCATCCCGGTGGCATGATGTGTTACAATATGCTAAAGTTCCTATATTCCGGGAGTTCCCAAGGTGGGAAGCAGTCCGGTGTGTTTGGCGGTTTCCGCCCGGACCAAGCTAAATCGTAACCGCTCAAAAGGTTGGGGACAGATGAAAGCAGACATCAGGACTCTTTTTAAAATTCAATGCGGTTTGTTTACGGCGGGCTGCGAGTTAAATGGCGAGGCAAATGCTTGTATTTGCAATACCCTGCTGGAGCAGAGCCACATGCCGGTCAGATTAAGCGTCACTCTGGGGAAGGATCACTTGACCCACGACATGGTGATGGAAAAGCGTTCGGTTTGTGTTTGTGCTCTGGCAGAGTCGTTTTCTATGGATATCATCCGCCGGTTTGGCTTTGCCAGCGGCCGGGATCAGGACAAGTTTGCCGGCATTGCTTATAAAACAGACTGCAATGGAAATCCCTATCTTGATGACCCGGCGATGATAGCGGCACGGTTTTCCCTCAGCGTCTACGACACGGTGGATGTGGGGACCCACACCCTGTTCTTGTGCACCGTAGACGATATGGAGGACTATGCATCCAATGCGTTGACATATTCCGGCTATCGTGACGGAATAAGAAAATAAACTACAGACAGAAAAGAGGCAGAGAATATGAAAAAGTATGTATGCACAATTTGCGGTTATGTTTACGACCCCGAAAAGGGAGCGGAAGATTATGGTGTAGCTCCCGGCACCGCTTGGGAAGATGTTCCCGAGGATTTTGTCTGTCCGGCCTGCGGCGTGGGCAAAGACATGTTTGAAGAAGAAGCATAACAATATCACAGTCTTTCACATCTCAGGTACCAAAGCAGAATCATCTGCTTTGGTGCCGTTTTCTAGGGTCCCTTGGCTCAAAGTTTGAACCCTTTCGGCTTGCGCCCATGTGTTACAGCCGGAAGCCTGTTCTGCCCCAAGGGCAAAGGAGCCGGGGCTCTGGACAGTCCATCAGCCTGGAGGAATAACTACCATGAAACAAATTACTGAAGGCGTATTTTATACCGGTGTCCTCAATCCCAGCCTGCGGGTATTCGACGTCATTATGCGCACCGAATATGGCAGCAGCTACAACTCCTATATTGTAACGGGCAGCGAAAAAACAGCGGCGGTAGAAGCTGCTCACTTAAGCTTTTCCGATTATTATCTGGACAATATATTGCAGGCTCTGGATGGCCGGGAGTTGGATTACCTCATTCTCAACCACTGCGAACCGGATCATACCGGCTGCATCAACCAGCTATTGGAGTGGTTCCCCAACCTGACAGTGGTGGTCAGCCCCGCCGGTGCCATTTATATGAAGCACATCTCCAACCGCCAGCTCAACCTGCAGGTGGTCAAGGACGGGGACACTCTGGAGCTGGGCGGCAAAACGATGCGGTTTATCAGCGCCCCCTTCCTGCACTGGCCCGACTCCATGTTTACCTGGCTGGAGCAGGATCAAATCCTGTTTTCCTGCGACTTTTTGGGATGCCATTTCTGCGAGCCCCAGATATTCGATGTCTGCACCATTTATGACGACAAGTATCTGGACGCATTGAAATATTATTACGACTGCATTTTTGGGCCCTTTCAGCCCTATGTGCGTTTAGGACTTGAAAAAATCAAGGATCTGGATATTGTCTTTAACTGTAACAGCCACGGCCCCATCCTCACCAAGGATGGCAAGCTGCCTCAGGTGCTGGAGCTCTACCGTCAGTGGTCGGCGGAGAAAACCCGTCAGCAAAAGCTGATTCCCATCTTTTACGTTTCCGCCTATGGTAATACCCGCAAAATTGCCAAAGCTATCGCCCAAGGCATCACTCAGGTCATCCCCGACGCTCAGGTGGAAAGCTACAACATCATCGAGCACGATATGGCCAAGCTGGTTGCCCTGCTCAATGAGAGCGACGCTTTCCTGATTGGTTCTCCCACTATTAACCGGGATGCGGTGGCTCCTGTCTGGCAGTTGCTGGCCGGTATCGAGGCCATCAACATCCAAAAGAGGCCGGTCGCCGTGTTTGGCTCCTTTGGCTGGAGCGGGGAGGCAGTCCCCAATTTGGCGCAGCGGTTGACTTCCCTCAAATGCAAAGTCTGGGAAGAACAGCTCAAGATCAACTTTGTTCCGTCGGAGCAGGAGCTGGCAAAGGCCACGGAACTGGGCAAGGCGTTTGCCCAGTCTCTGGTGGGGTAAGTATGCCCCTTTCACCCTATAAAAAAAGATACGGCTTTCACTATCATCGAAAGCCGTATCTTTTTATGTAGAAAAAGCAGCAGGCCCCACTCTTTGGCGGGCCTCGCCGTTTGGCCATCATGGAGAAGGTGGCCTTTGCGCAACTTCCTTTTTTCGGTTCCCCGTACCACGGGGAATTCCCCAGTTCAGGACGGCAAGGGCGATGGCGATCACTGCGAGGGTGCACCAGATGATGATGGTTGCCTTGGGGTGATGCGGCTGCTCCACTTCTACAGTAGCCATGGCCTCCTGAGCATCAGGCTGGGATGGTTCGCCGGAGAGCAGCTGCTCCGTGCCATCCTGCTCTCGGGGTGGCGTTGCTGATTCCTCCCTATCAGTTTGGATGGCGCCCGACAGCAGGAGAACCCCCGCCGCCAGCAAAACCAGAACCATAAATAGACGGCGCACTGTCTTTCCCTCCTTATTATGGACTATAGGGTGACAGATGCGATGGGAGCCGCGATTTCCAGTTCTAAAATATCCAACAGGCTGGAAACGAGATGATCGGCCTCTTCTTCTCCGATATCATAGCGAGCATCAGAGGCCTGAGTCAGGTGGGATTGTATTCTCACACTGGCAGCGTATCCGGCAGCCCGTGCCCCGCGGACATCCCGGGATACGGTATCTCCCACGTAGACACACTCCGCGGGAGCGGAACCCAAATCCGCGGCGGCAGCCAGAAACAAATCGACGTGGGGCTTGCGGAATCCCGCAATGCTGGAAAGATAAATAGTATCAAAAAAATGGTACAGGTCATATTCGTGAAGAATTTCAATCACCTGCGTCTGGCAGCCGGTGTTGGAGATGACCCCCAACCGGAAGCCTCTGGCCTGCAAGCTTTGCAGAAGCTCCCTGGATTCCGGGCGCAGGGTTCGGTGGTAGTAGTTCCGCTCCCACAGGTTGGCCAACTTGTCGGCAATGGCCCGCAGCCGGTCCTGATCCACGTCAAAGTCCTTTAAATACCACTGGGACCAGATGGAGTAGGGGTCCAGTTCCCGCAGAGATTCCATGCCCCAGTGCCGGTACTCCCAGTTCTTTTGCTCCAGATGCAGGGCGAAGGCTTCCGGCTCCATCTCGATTTTAATGCCGTGAGAAGCCAGATACTGCAGGAGAACCCTGCCGCAACCATCGTGGAACTCCGGCTTATGTATGACATCCTCAAGAGTTCCGCCCATGTCAAATATAAATGATTTTACCATATTGTTACCTCCTCGGCAGATTCTAGCATTCCACCACTACGGTGACGGCATCGTGATCGGAAAGCTCTTTTCCCTCAAAATCGGCAAGATAGGCAGGTGGGTTTTCCAGATCCTTTATGCGGAGGATCGTCTCCACCCGCTCGGGCTGGGAGCATTTGAGACCCCGCTGGAAAAACCAGTCCAGATTCAGCTCTACGACGGCGCCGCCGGGCATGGGTTTGCGCCGGGTGACCTTGTTGATCAGGTTGCAGTCGCTGTAAGAAAAACCCCGCTGAGCGGCGTGATCCATCAAAGGCTCGATGTTGGGGATGTCCCCCAGACGGCGCAGCTGCTCCTGCGGATGCTCCTCCAGATACTCCATGCTGCCGGGAGTGTTGCCAGATACGGTGTTGGTGTTCATATTACCGCCAATCAGCACCGGAAGATCACCGAAATGCTGCTCCACTTCATCCAGCAGGAACTTCATCTGACGCAGCCTCTCCTGAGGCGTGGCCCGGTTTTCCAGATGAACACTGACCAGCCCCACCCGCTTGCCGGGAGCCACCTCTGCCTCGGTCAGAATGGCATTGCGCACCCCCAGCCGGGAATCGCCGGGCATATAGAACCAATCGAACTGGATGGGCAGGGGAACCACCTTGCAGTTATGCAGGGGGAACCGGGAAAGTATGGCGTTGCCATGAAGTCCCTGTGTGTTGCCGTTTTGCCCGGCCTTGCGGGTGATAAATTCGATTCCGTAGACGTAGTTCATCCCCAAAGCCTTTGCAATTTCTCGGGTGGTATCCAAATTGCCGGAGCGGGCCATACCGGCATCCAGCTCGTTGGCCAGAATGACATCTACATTTCGCAGCTGGGGATGGCATTGGAAAAACGGAATGATATACTTGAGCCGAGTACCCTGCTCCATATTAAAGACAGCCGCCCGAAAGGGTAGGGGACCGCCTTTGCTCAGTCCATTTTCCACATCTGCCTGAAAATACTCGGGCAGATGCGCATGCAAGGCGTCCAGATGGGTTTTTTCTCCCACCAGAGCGGCGGCGGCTTCTATTTTGGAACGGTCAAACTGTATCATAAGGGCCTCCTTTTTGTAGATATATTCAGGCTAAAATAGCAGAATGGCATGCTTTGACGAAGGCTTCTTCCAAGCATGCCGATGCAAACTCAAACGTTTGCGGTAAATCTTAATCTTATTCTATACAATAACTTTGGTTTTGTCAATTGTGTTCCCAAGAATATTTGATAGCCATGGGGAATTCGACGTTTACGCAATAGTTTGCGCCAACAATTGACAAGTGCGTGTTCCTGTAGTAACATAGAATCATTCTTCACGATATTGAAAACGTTTGCGAAGAACGCAGCCCGAACGGAGTAGATGACCATGAAAAGAGTTACCATAAAAGATGTCGCCAAGGTGGCGGGGGTTTCTTATGCCACCGTCTCCCGCGCTCTTTCCGGCAGCCCGGAAATCGGGGAAGAGACCAGACAGCGGATCATCAAGCTCAGTCAGGAGATGGGGTACACCCCCAATTCTGTTGCCCGTTCTTTAGTGGTGCAATCCACCAAAATATTTGGATTGCTATTGGGGAGAATCAACAACCCCTTTATGTCCGAAATTGCTTTTTACGTGGAAAAACATGCCCGGGCAAGGGGCTACAACCTAATGCTCTGCAACTCCGGCAGTGACTTGGACCACGAGGAGGAGACCTACCGCCTGCTGGTGGGACGTCAGGTAGACGGCATTATCATCATTCCCTCCGGCATCCACACCTATGAACGGATCCAACCCTATCTGGACACTACCCCCACTATTTTCGTCAGCGAAAACTTGCGGGACCTGCGGGAAAGTTACGTGACGGTGGACAACTACAAGGGCACCGTGCTGGGGATGGATTACCTCCATTCTCTGGGGCATAAAAAAATCCTGTATTTTGGGCGGCGGATGGGAAGCATTACCCATCAGCTGCGGGCCCAAGGTTACGAGGATGCCTGCAAAAAGTACGGCATTACCCCGGCTTTTGTGGACAGCCATTACACTCACAGCTCCATCAAAAAAGGGCATCTTATCGCCAAGGAGCTGTTTCAGTCACAGGGGCATCTGGGCTATACCGCCATCATGGCTTCCACCGATACCATGGCTTTGGGAATCATCAAGGCGGCTGACGAATTTGGCATGCGCATTCCCGAGGATTTTTCTCTCATCGGTTTTGACAACATTAGCTTCAGCGGCTTACCTAAAATCAATCTGACTACTATAGAGCAACCCAAAAACGCCATGGCGGCGGTAGCGGTGGATATGCTGGTCAACAAGATCACCGACCCCGCCGTAGGATACTCTCACCGCATTATGGAACCCTCTTTGATTGTGCGCAACTCCTGTGCGCCTATATAACAAGGGAGTTGTCGAGTTACCGGTTTCTTTCCCTTTGGATTTTGAGCCTTAGGGCTTTATAACACATTATAAAAGGAGAAGAACTATGGCAAAATACTCAACCTTTATTCTGGGACAGCCCTCTCTGGATATCAACACAGATTTTAACGGAACCACCATTCGGGCCATTGGAGGCGCCGTGGTCTACTCCGGGTACTCGGCGTCGTCCCTGGGACACAAAACGGCCGTGCTGCCCAAAGCGGCGGCGGATATTGATGTGGATGCCGTCTTTCAGGACGCTGCCAATGTGACGGTGTTTCATCTTTCCAGCTCCAGCAGCACCTCGATTTCCAACGTCTACCACACCGCCGACCGGGAGCGGCGCACCTGCAAGGCCATCAGCCGCATCGCCCCCTACAAGGTGGAGGAAATTCCCGATGTGGACGCTGCCATCTATCACGTAGCCGGCCTGATGGTGGGGGACTTGGGGGAGGATATCATCGCCTACGCATCTCAAAAAGCCATGGCGGCAGTGGATGTTCAGTGTCTGTTGCGCCGGGATGAAAACGGGGAGATGGTGTTTCGGGATTGGGATCAAAAGTTGGAGTACCTTCCTAAAATCCGCTTCCTGAAAACCGACACCGCCGAAGCGGAAATCCTGACCGGACTGACCGACCGGGTAGAGGCGGCCAAGCAGCTTCACGCTTGGGGTGCTGCGGAAATTATGATTACCAACAGTGCCGAGGTGCTGATCTACGATGGAAAGGAAATCTATACCCAGCCCATCAAGGCGAGGGATTTGTCCGGGCGCACCGGCAGGGGCGACACCTGCTTTTCCGCCTACATAACCGAACGTTTGACTCAGGATATTCCGCAGGCCCTCTTGACCGCCACCGCTTTAGTCTCTCTCAAAATGGAAACCCCCGGACCTTTTCGGGGAAGCCGGGAGGATGTAGAGCGATATATCCAAGAATTTTACCGGTAAGCTGGGAGGCTTAATACATGTGGGAAACATTAACAAGCGTGGATATGTATACCCTGTTTGACAATATGGGGCTACAGCATCTAACCTGGCAGGCAGTGATTCTTCGCTTTCTTCTGGCCATTCTGTTCGGTGGGGTAGTGGGCTTGGAGCGGACCCGCAAGCGCCGGGCAGCAGGATTTCGCACCCATATTCTGGTGTGTCTGGGAGCCACCGGCATTATGATGACCGGCCAGTTTGTGTTCGAAAACATCGGAGGCACCGATCCCGCCCGCTTGGGTGCGCAGGTGATCAGCGGAATTGGCTTTCTGGGAGCCGGAACCATTCTGGTGACAGGCTCCAACCAGATCAAGGGGCTTACCACAGCGGCTTCCCTGTGGACTTCCGCCTGTATGGGCATTGCCATCGGCATTGGCTTTTACTTCGGGGCCTTTATCCTGTGCATCACTATATTTGCCGTTATGACTCTGTTTAACGAGGTACAGAACCGGTATGTGGCCCGCACCAATGCCATTCGGCTGTATGTGGTGTTTGAATCCATCAAGGATATGAGCTGCTTTTTGGAGCTTTGCAGGGAAAAGAGTATTCATATCGGCGATTTTGAGACAACTCGCAGCCAACTGGGTACCGGTATTGCCGTGTTGTTTACACTGCATTTTCAGGAGCGCAAAAGCCATCAGGAAGTCATCAAGATGATCAGCGATTGCAGCGGCATCATCGCTATTGAGGAAATTTAAGTCTTCACAAAAACCCCGGTCTTACCGCCGGGGTTTTCCCTTGACTCAAATGGTCTTACGAAGGGTTGTACTCTTAAAATATGTAAAAACTTCCACTTCAAAAATCGCTAAAACATCTAAAGTTCATCTGTAATTTTAGACACTCTGCCTATCCTTCCTACAACCTCTTTACACTGATTTTTCTTATGGTACAATATGTGGTAGAGATGGGGGGAGGCAGATGAAAGGCTTGGGAGCAGCATTGGCGCTGTTGTTGGCGCTGGGGTCGGCGATAGCCTGCTATGGGTTTGCTTCCAACGGCTTTTCGCTGGGGCTTGGCGGTGCCGGCCCCCCCTCTGCCAAGGCCCTGCAAACCGCCGGCATCCGGCAGGTCAATCTGCGGGAAACCGGGGTGAATGTCCAGCCGTTTTACGATCTACATACCGATTATCTGGCTATTTCCCGGGAGCTTACACAGGGAATTCGGGAGCAGCGGGACAAAATCTCTATCCCTATGGTGCTGCCCCCGGCGGATGACGAGGAAATCGCCCGGCTGTTGCTGCATCAGGTGGAGCTTGCCATCGACAATGTTCGCCGGGATGCGCCGGAAGTCTTTTGGATTTCTCTGGGCTCTTATGGGATCGAGTGGAACGGCACCCGGGAATCGGGGCAGGGAACCCTGACGGTGGATATTAGATACTGCCTTTCCCCCGATGAGGTGGCGGCGGTGGAATCGAAACTGGAGACAGTGGTTGGGAGCATCCTTTCCCAAGCGCCTGCGGAGCCCGCTCTGGCTGCCGTTTACTTCCACGATTGGATTGTGAAGAACACGGTCTACGCCTCGGATTTAATGGAGCCACAGGCCGATATGCAGGGGTATGAGTACGGCTTTAACATTGATGGTGTTTTCTTACAGGCACGGGCTGTTTGCGAGGGGTATTCCAAGGCCTTCAAGCTCCTTTGCGACCGGGCCGGCATTCCCTGCCGCACGGTGTACGGAGTGGCCGACGGGGAAAACCACAGCTGGAATTACGTGGAGCTGGAGGGTGAGTGGTATTTGGTGGACAGCACTTGGGACGATCCTGTGGGCGGGGAGCACCTGCTGTTGCGGGATCATCTCCTCAAAGGCAGCCAGAGCCGGATGGGCGGCCAAACCATAGAAGAAATCTACCACAACGACTATGCCGAATATCCTTCTCTGGCTTTGCTGGGGTACTTCGAACAGGCTTCCTAACAACTGAACAGGCGACAATTTTACACAAAAACCGGGGCTTTCTCAAGGGGAAGGCCCTTTCCTCTGCTTGTGGGATATAGAGAAAATAGGCTGTTTATTTCTACAATTTTTACCATTAGAAGATATTGACAAAGCAGGGGGGCAGCGGTACAATAGACATGACGTAACCGCAAGATATTGTGTGAGGTTCTTTTTTTTTCACATGATGTTGCATATAAGGGCTGATAACGGAGGAAAGACATGATAACAACTATCATCAAGCGGGACGGGCGCACAGCCATGTATGACCGCCAAAAAATTGCCGACGCCATCTATGGCGCTGCCAGTTCCCTGGGGGGAACCGATATTGAAATCGCCAAAAAGCTGGCGATGCAGGTAGAAGATTACCTGACCTCCCATTTGGGGGATGAACCCCCCGGCGTAGAGATGATTCAGGATGCGGTAGAAAAGGTGCTGATCGAAAACGGCCACGCCCGTACCGCAAAGGAATTTATCCTCTACCGGGCGGAGCGGACCCGGGTGCGGGAAATGAACACCAAGCTGATGAAGGTTTTTGAGGACCTGACCTTTCAGGCGGCGGCGGAAAACGACATCAAGCGGGAAAACGCCAACATCGACAGCGACACCGCCATGGGAACCATGCTTAAATATGGCTCCGAAGGGGCCAAGCAGTTCTACAACATGTTTATTCTGGACCCCGCCTACGCCAAGGCCCATTCAGAAGGGGACATCCACATCCACGATCTGGACTTCCTCACCCTGACCACCACCTGCTGCCAAATCAACCTCGACAAGCTGTTCGAGCACGGCTTTTCCACGGGAAACGGATTCATCCGGCAGCCTCAGGATATCGCCAGCTTTGCGGCTCTTGCCTGCATTGCCATCCAGTCCAACCAAAACGACCAGCACGGCGGCCAGTCCATCCCCAACTTTGACTACTACATGGGCAAGGGTGTGGTCAAAACCTACCGGAAGCTCTATATAAAGAATCTGGAAAAGGCTATGGATTTTGCCGGGCAAGACTCCACCACCACCACAGCCAAGGATCTGGTGGAAGCAGTGGAGGCCGAGTTCGAGCTTAGCCCCATTTTAGCCGATAACAACGGCTTTGCCGACGCTATCGCTCCCATGCTGGATGCCCTTGATCTGGAGCTGGATGCTCCTCAGCTCACCGCCTTTGCCCGCAAGTACGCCAAGGCAGAGGTGGAGCGGGCCACCTATCAGGCCATGGAGGCTCTGGTCCACAACCTGAACACTATGCATTCCCGGGCGGGAGCGCAGATTCCCTTTTCCTCCCTCAACTACGGCACCGATACCTCCCCCGAGGGGCGTCTGGTCACCCGCTGCGTGCTGGAAGCCACCGAGGCGGGACTGGGCAACGGCGAAACTCCCATTTTCCCCATCCACATCTTTAAGGTGAAGGAAGGGGTCAACTACAAGATCGACGATCCCAACTACGATTTGTTCCGGCTGGCCTGCAAGGTGAGTGCCAAGCGGCTATTCCCCAACTTCAGCTTTCTGGATGCTCCCTACAACGCCGCCTACTATCAGGAGGGCAACCCCGAAACCGAAGTGGCCTACATGGGCTGCCGCACCCGGGTGATTGCCAACCTCAATGATCCGGGAAGGGAAACTACCTCCGGCCGGGGCAACCTGAGCTTTACCTCCATCAACCTGCCCCGCATCGCTATTCTGGCCAACGGCAACGTGGACTTCTTCTTCGAGGAACTGGAGCGCAAGCTAAATCTGGTGTTTGACCAGCTGATGGACCGTTACCGCATTGTAGCTCAGAAAAAAGTGCGCAACTTCCCCTTTCTGATGGGGCAGGGCATCTGGCTGGACAGCGAAAAGCTGGGCCCCGACGACACTGTGGGCGAGGTGCTCAAGCACGGAACCCTGACGGTGGGCTTCATCGGTTTGGCCGAGGCTCTGGTGGCCCTCATCGGGCAGCATCACGGAGAGAGTCAGGAGGCGCAGAATCTGGGGCTGGACATCATCGGCTTTATGCGGGCCAAGGTGGATCAAAAGGCCCGGGAAACCGACTTTAACTACTCCCTGATCGCCACCCCCGCCGAAGGGCTTTCCGGCCGCTTTGTAGGAATCGACCGGCGCAAGTACGGCGTTATCCCCGGCGTCACCGACCGGGAATACTACACCAACTCCTTCCACGTGCCGGTTTACTACGAGATCAACGCCTTTGACAAGATTCGCATTGAGGCTCCCTACCACAACCTGACCAACGGCGGCCACATTACCTATGTGGAGTTGGACGGGGACCTTTGCCACAATCTGGAGGCCTTTGAAAGCGTCGTCCGATTTATGAAGGAATGCGGCGTGGGCTACGGCTCCATCAACCACCCGGTGGACCGGGACCCGGTCTGCGGCTTTAACGGCATTATCGAAAACGAATGCCCCCGCTGCGGACGGATGGAGGAGGAAGGACCCAAGTTTGAGCGGATTCGCCGCATCACCGGCTATCTGGTGGGGACGCTGGACCGCTTCAACAACGCCAAGCGGGCGGAGGAGAAGGATCGCATCAAGCACGGAATCTCGGTTCCGGCAACGAAATAAAGCTCAACAGAGCTGACAACACAAAGCACGCGCCTGCCGCCGGAATTTGCGGTGGGCGCGTGCTTCCAAAGTACCGGAACCTGCAAATTTGCAGGGCTTCGGTGGATGAAAAGGTGATACGGGATGGGAACCATACGAATTGCAGGATTGGTCAAACAAAGTGTGGTGGACGGTCCGGGGCTGCGGCTGACGGTGTTTACGCAGGGCTGCCCCCATCACTGCCCCGGCTGCCACAACCCGGATACCCACGATTTTGCAGGGGGTTACGACTGCCAAAGCACGGAGATT
>ENA-UOOR01004128-UOOR01004128.1-fermentation-metagenome-genome-assembly--contig:-NODE-4128-length-11847-cov-3.538077_pt1 | contig 11847 bp, 6 predicted proteins | sample MGYA00245780_ERZ724029 | MGnify/ENA primary metagenome ERZ724029 (study PRJEB28704, sample SAMN03018315) | fermentation metagenome | biome: anthropogenic terrestrial biome; feature: soil; material... | reverse complement strand
CAAACGATATAGAAAGAGCAACCAAAATTGCAAGGGCAATGGTTACAACATACGGCATGAGTGATGAATTGGGACCTATGTCCTATGGAACAAGTGAAGACGAAGTGTTCTTGGGAAGAGACTTCAATAAAATAAGAAATTACAGTGAAGATGTAGCAGCAAAAATTGACAATGAAATGCGAAGAATTATAGATAATGCCTATAATAAAACTGAAAAATTATTGAGCGAAAATATTGAAAAGCTGCATAGTGTAGCTCAGGCTCTTCTTGAAAAAGAAACAATCTCCGGAAAAGAGTTTGAAGTACTTTTCGACGGAGGAAGCATAAGTTAAGATGCCCTAACCCTATTTATTAAAGGTATAGGGACACACCTCTACTTTAGGGATAGTCTTTGGGGTAAGAGGAATGTCCCCGTACTTGGGATATTCTCAGTGGGCACGAGAAATTTCCCCGAATAAGATTTTCTGAAAAATAGTGTTAGGTCATTAGCAACAAGAGCCAATTTTGTGCGATGAAAGGAGCAAACAAAATTGTGCAGCGAGACTGATAGATGTTATACTGCAATAACATTGTAAATAATCAAAACGAATATTATTGTTTTTTAAAAAATATTCATTGTTCTTTAAAATACGCGAACTTGAAAATTAGGTTTTTAGATTTTATACAACTGTCTTGAATCCGAAAAACAATTAGGTTTTCAGTTTTCTTCTAACCGGCATTCTATTTGTATGAACTTTTCCATGAAATAACAAGTGATATATTCTTTTTATAAAACTTGGTCTCGCAATACTCTTTATACGGATATTGATTACCCTAAGTAGCAACTGATACTCATTTGCTATAAAGATGAAGTAACTTGTTCTCCTGTACTGAATGTTTGGCTAAGGCCTTGTACTTTAACGCCATTATTGTCATAGATATATTGATGAAATTTCTATATATAGGATAGACGTATCTTCTGAAATAGCGTTGAATCGTAACATCAGCATAAAAAGAGGCGGTCATTGTTTCTTATATTATGAAGATCTTGTAACACTTGGAAGAATAAGGTTTTAATAAGAAAAAACAGGAGTGCCTATTTGACACTACAAATAAGAATAAGGAGTAATATTAATGTATACAACTGATTTGATTTCAAAGTGTAATTTTGTTATTAATGAGAATGATACCATTTCCCATGTCTTGGAATTAACATTTATGAATAAAATCACTTGTTTTCCAATAATAGATAGTCATGGAAAGTATCTTTGCACATGTAGTGTGTTCGAACTAAATCAGCATTCAAGAAATGATAAATCACTTAAGATTCATAATATTATAGAACATTTAAAAAGAGATTCAATAAAAATAAATGAAATAAATGATGAACTATGTTTAAATAGTTTTGAATCAAATGATATTCTATATATTTGTGATGACTTTGGGAGTTTAATTGGTGAAATATCCAAAGCTAAATATATAATTAAATGTATAGATATGTTAAATGAAGATCTTATAAAATATAAAGAATTATATAAACAGGAGAAAAATATAAATATAGCTATTTTAGATTCTATGCATGATGGCGTTTATCTTGCAGATGGGAATGGATATACAATATATGCAAATGATGCGTATACCAAAATAAGTGGAATAAAAAAAGAACAGCTAATAGGTAAACACGCTACTCAGTTGATTGCAGAAGGTATATATTTAGATTCTGCTAGCTTAGAGGTAATAGATAAGAAAAAACCAGTAACAATGATAGATCATTTTAAGTATGGAAGACAAAATAGGACAGAAGGTAGGAGTTGCCTATTATCTGCAAGTCCAGTATTTGATGATAAAGGAAATGTAGCTAGAGTTATAACTAATGTTCGTGATGTATCAGAGTTAATGGAAATACAATTAAAATTAGAGGAATATGAGGTACTAAATAATAAATATATAATTGAATTAGAAAAGCTAAGAGAGGAATATCTTCAACATCCTGAAATCATTGCTAAAAGTAAAAGCATGGTACAAATAATGAAAAAAATTAATATTATTAAGAATACTGATGCTAAAGTTTTAATACTTGGAGAAACAGGAGTGGGTAAAGAAGTAGTAGCAAAGGAAATACATAATAGTAGTCTTAGAAAAAATGGACCTTTCATTAAAGTTAATTGCGGGGCAATACCTGAAAATTTATTCGAATCAGAATTATTTGGGTACGAAAAGGGAGCCTTTACTGGTGCATCAAATAAAGGAAAATCAGGAATGTTTGAACTTGCAGATGGGGGAACAATTTTCTTGGATGAAATAGCCGAATTGCCATTAAGTGTTCAGGCGAAACTGCTAAGGATATTGCAGGATGGGGAGGTTTTTAGAGTAGGTGGAGTTAATTCAATAAAAGTAAATGCTAGGGTAATATCAGCAACAAATAGGGATTTAAAGGAATTAGTTAAACAAGGAAGGTTTAGAGAAGATTTATATTATAGATTAAACGTAATACCAATATATATACCTCCTCTAAGAGAAAGAATAGAAGATATACCTTATTTACTTCATTATTTTGTCGATTATTTTAATAAGGAATATAATAGGAATAAGGTATTTACTCAAGATAGTGTAAAATTAATTGAGCAATATGAGTGGTTAGGTAATATTAGGGAATTAAGGAATTTTGTCGAAAGATTAGTTATTATATTAGAATCCGACATAATAGATGAGGAATTTGTATCAAATAATTTCAGGGAAATTGGGAATGATATTTTTATAAATAGCAGTAGTTTTTATAATATGAAGTTAGAAGAAGCTACATCAATATTAGAAAAAAGAATTTTAAATAAGGCCTTAGAGGAACATCATACAACTCGAAGAGTAGCAGATATTTTAGGAGTTAGCCAACCTACAATTGTGCGTAAATGTAAGAAATATAATATTCGATTAAACAGATAAAAAGCATATAATTTAAAAGAAACCGATGTAAAAATGTATCATTAACGATACGTATTTATATCGGACAATTATTACTATATAGTAGCTAAATTTAAGCAAATATATATTTTAATAAAAAACCTGATGATACAAATTTTGTTCATCAGGTTTTTTATTTTTTAATAAACATGTATATTTCCAATCTTTAAGGATAAATGGAATTGGCATATTTCTTGCTATACTTTATAATAGTAAATGCTTAATATAAACAGAAAAGTAGATATTTTACGAGGCTTTCCTGTTGAAGCATAAAAATTATGTCTAAAAGAAAATGGAATAAACTTATTGATATTAATGGTGTTTTCCAATAAGAAAAGAAATTGAGCGTTGATATATAGAAAGGAGATGTCATGAATAAGGAAAAATTAACGTGTGTTCAAAATATTGATAGTATTAGTGGGAATTTATATGATTTGAGTATAGAACTTTGGAAACATCCTGAAACAGCATTCAAGGAGCATTATGCCACCAAACTTCTTATAAATGAGCTGAAGGTAGCTGGCTTCGAAATAGAGGAAAACATTGCCGGGATTCCTACGGCATTTATCGGTAAATGGGGAGTTGGAAGGCCTTATATTGGTTATCTGGCAGAATTCGATGCCTTGCCAGCTCAAAGCCAGCAGGTTATTACATATAGACAACCTATTAAAAAGGATGCACCTGGTCATGGTTGTGGACATAATTTGATGGCTGCTGCACATCTAGGAGCAGTAATAGCGATTAAAAATGAAATGGAAGCTAATGGCTTACCTGGTACGGTATTCTTTTATGGATGCCCGGCGGAGGAAGTTCTGACTGGAAAGGTGTTTATGGCTCGAGCGGGAGTATTTAATGATTTAGACTGTGCCCTAAACTTTCATCCAGGTGCAATAAACGGAGTATCCTTACGAAGACTTTCCGGTCTTAATAATGTAAAGTTTAATTTTTGGGGCAAATCTTCTCATGCATCTACTGCACCTGCTGACGGCAGAAGTGGAAGCGATGCTGCCGAACTGATGAATGTCGGTGCGAACTATTTGCGCGAACATATACATTCGGATGTTAGGATTAATTATGTAACTACCAATGGTGGACAAGTACCTAATATTGTCCCGGATTTTGGGCAGACATGGTATTTTATTCGTGCTCTAAAACGGGAGATGGTAAATGAAGTATACGAACGACTTATTAATGTTGCAAAGGGTGCAGCTTTAATGACAGGAGTGAACCTTGAAATAGATTTTCAAGGAGGTTGTTACCCTACCATGCAAAACAAAGTGCTCGCAGAAGTCGTTTGGAGGGCATTAACTGAAATAGGCCCAGAGAATTTTACTGACGAAGAATTAAGCTTTGCTTCTGAGCTAAACAAGACTTGTACTTCAGCAGGCTTACCAGCATATGGGGTTGAGTTGAAGACACCAATACATGACAATGTGCTTCCTTTATGGGGGGAGGGTACATTTGCTTATAATTCCACTGATATTGGAGATGTATCCCATATTGTTCCGACGGTTATGTTTAACACGGCTTGTTTTAATACAAAAGCCAATCTACATAGTTGGCAAGTAACTGCCTGTGCCGGACATTCAATCGGACTTAAAGGAATGCTCTATGCTGCAAAAGTTCTTTCGGCAGCCGGTATATATTTGGTACAAGAACCTAGTATTATTGCTAAAGCAAGACATGAGTTGAATACTGAACTTGCCGGAGTTTCTTATGAATGTCCAATTCCTGATGGTGTTCTCCCACCGATTAGTTGAATGGATGGATTATAGTCGATTTATTATAGTCAATTTGATATAAGAAGATTTAATAAAAAGATGAAGGGCGGTGGACAACTCATAATAGTCAATTTGATATAAGAAGATTTAATAAAAAGATGAAGGTTGGTGGTTAAAAAGTTTATTAGAAATAGTACAAGCAACTGATGTTAAGGTTATCAAAAATATTAAATATAGGAGGATGTATATATGATACCATTAGAGTCAATTGGTGGTGCGACTCAAGACGCTTTATTTTTTTATCTTGCAGCAATGGGTTTACTATTACTGTTTGCAACATGGTTAAGAGCAAAAATAGGATTTTTAAAAAAATATCACATTCCAGCTTCGCTGCTTGCTGGTTTTATTGGTTTAGCCATGGGGCCATACTTTTTAAAGGTTATTCCGCAAGAGATGATGTCAACTTATTCGAATCTAGCAGGTCGACTTATTGTTATTGTGTTTGCTCCCATGCTCATGGGGATTCAACTGTCTAATTTAAAAAAATTGGCCAAAACTGCTGGTGCAACATACGTAGTTAACTGGTTCATGCAGGGAATGCAGTTTGCTATACCAATGCTATTAGGCTATTTTGTACTTTCACCCATGTTTGGTACACATCCACTTTTTAGTACAATTGTGGACGCAGGTTGGTATGGAGGACATGGAACTGCCGGCGGATTAAAGGTGGTATATGAAGAACTTGGCTGGGCAGATGGGCATGCATTAGCGGTTACTTCAGCAACCATTGGTCTTGCTTTTGGAATTATTTCTGGCGTAACTTTGATTAACATTGCAGTTAGACGCGGATGGACAAACTACCTTCATCAGGCTGTATCTTTAGAAGCTGCAGAGGAGGAGTTCTTTACACCGGAAGAAGCACATGAAGGAACAAAAACCACTGTTAGTTCAGGAGTTATTGATACACTCGCATTTCATGCATCATTAATAGGTGTGGCTGCTTTTATAGGCTGGTTTATAACCAAAGCAATAAAAATCTATTTTAATATTACGATCGGCTGGTTTGTAACGGCAATGATTGGTGGATTAATTGTACAATTGACTTTTGGACGTACAAAATATGGTAAGTATATGGATAAAAATACTTTTGGTAGACTGCAAGGACTAGCTCTTGAATTCTTAGTTGCCGGTGCTGTTGCATCGTTACAGGTTCCGATTGTCATTGAATATTGGAAACCGCTATTGATTCAGCAGGGATTAATGGCAATTCTAATGACTTGGTTTGTTGTTTGGCTATCCCCAAGGACTATACCGGAAGATTGGTTTGAAAACTGTATGGTTATGTTTGGAACTGGTACTGGGGTAATGGCAACAGGATTGCTACTTCTGAAAACGGCTGACCCTGAAACAAAGAGTAATGCCTTAACAGTTACAGCTGCACGCTCCGCGTTAGGCTTTGGCTTGGGCGGTGGAGGCGGTCTTTTAACCGGGCTTGTTCCAAATCTGGTCTTAACCTACGGAGAATTAAAAGTAGGCCTTGCTTTCGTAGGGCTAATGGTGGTAATGGCAGTTCTAATAAAAGTATTTGGCTGGTGGAACCCTCGACCTTTTGCGAAGTACAAGGGTACTAATGCATGAACATTGTAAAAATGTTTATATAAATATTATAAAAAAAATAAAGGAGGAAAAAATGACTGAGATTTTATTTTTGAACGAGCAGGAAATGATTAAAGCTGGAGTACTTGACTCTGCACGATGTGTTGATGTACTTGACGAGATGTTTCAATTGCTGGGCAAAGGTGATTACGTTATGGGAGGTCCCAGACACAACGAGCATGGGATTAAAATAAGCTTTCCTGAGAAGAGTGAATTTCCTAATATGCCATTAGATGGACCAGATAGACGTTTCATGGCAATGGTGGCATATTTAGGCGGTAGATTTAACGTAAGTGGAGAAAAATGGTACGGATCAAACATAATCAATCCGCAAAGAGGTCTTCCCCGTTCAGTATTAATGACTGTTCTTAATGATCCTGATACTTGCGAACCAATTGCTATTATGTCAGCAAACTTAGTAAGTGCTGTTCGTACAGGTGCAGTTCCAGGTGTAGGAGTTCGATACCTTGCACGTAAAGGAGCTGAGGTATGTGCTATTATTGGAGCAGGGCCGGTTAACAAGGCTTGTTTCCAAGCGATTTTCGCCGAAGCTAAAAATTTAAAAGAGATTATTGTTTATGACTTGTTTCCCGAAAAGGCTGCTGCATTTATTGAATGGTCTAAAAAGGAACTAGGTATAGGTGGTATTGTAGCTGAATCCACAGAGGAAGCTGTCCGTCATGGAGATATCATTAGTGTTGCGGCATCAGCAGTAAAACCGGTTAATATGAAAGACGAGTGGATAAAGAAGGGCTCGCTGATTGTTACGACAGGTGGTGCTAATATTGAAGAATCATATATGTTCAGTGCGAAGATAGTTTATGATAATCCTCTAATGTGGGAAGCTTATATGCAAGATGCTAAGGAGATTCCATCTGACGAAAAGCCGCATCCAAGAAAACAAACATTTGATCTGATTGAAGCGGGTAAACTTCCAAAGTTTAGTGATGCCCTATCGCTTGGAAAAATCACCATTGGGACCGAAAATGGCCGGGAAAACGATGATGAGAGGATCTTACTGCAAACTAGCGGAATACCGACGGAGGATGTTGCTTGGAGTTATGAGTGTTACCTAAAGGCAAAAGAACTTGGAATTGGCACTAAGTTACAGCTTTGGCCAGAAAAACCCCATTGGGTATAACAGATACTATAACTAATCTGGTTTAATATTATCTTCATCTCACTCAGTCTTATCGATTGTGATTTGATTATATGGCGAAAATGCAATACGGTTCTGTCTGCTAGTAAATGAAAGCAGTCAGAACCGATTGTTATCTTTTAAATTAAAATGTTGGGTATGTCGAATCAGAAATAACTTGATCACACCTTTAGTTGTAATTTAATTACCTATCAAAAGGGTTTAAGTAAAACAAAACTAATGAATTTAGCTTTGCTGAACGTTGTTTATAAAAACCAGGGAGTATAATTTTGAATCTTATACAACATAATAGAAGACAAGGTTTAATTAATCAGTACATAAATCTGCCTAAAAAGATTTATATTTTATTTCTAGTAAGAATGACGAATATTATGGGTTCATCATTTGTGATTGCATTTTTACCACTTTTCCTAAGTGAAAAGATGGGGATATCCGCATCTTCAATAAGTAAATACGTTGTAGGAATGTCATCAGCTTTTATTTTTGGATCTGTTATTGGTGGTAAAATGGCTGATAGAATTGGTCGCAAAAGAACCTTAATAATTTCTAGTTTATGTTCTGCAGTTGCTTATCTCATTTCCGGTTTTTTGTGTGAATATTCGTTTGTAATTATTATTATTTTTGTAGGTTTTCTTTTTTGTCAAACAGTTTCTCCTGCCATTTCTGCAATGGCGGTAGATGTGACAGACCGAACTAACAGACAGGTATCAATCTCCTTGATATATCAGGGAGCTAATGTAGGATTCGCAATTGGTCCTTTATTAGCAGGTTTTTTATTTAATAAACACTTGGAATGGATTTTTTGGGGTCAAGCTGGAGTAATTCTATGCGGAGTACTTCTAATTGCATTATTTATTGATGATACTATGCTTGTAAAAGATACTGATATTATTAGCAATGATAAGTGTTGTATTTCCCAGACGAATAATGCGTCCTTTTTACAGTCTTTACGGTCACCTTTGATATTGGGCTTTATTATTTGTGTTGTTATGATGTATTTTGCTTTTTCAATGACAACTTACATTCTTCCACTACAGATGAAAGATGTTTTTGGTATTAATGACGGCATCATATACTATGGATTTTCTTGCTCATTGAATGGTGTGGGTATAGTCTTGGGATCTCCAATCCTTATTTACTTAACTAAGAACTATCCCTCATTACGCAATTTGCTGATTGCTACCATGTTGTATTTCGTAGGATATGGTTTCTATAGTATTGTTAAACCTCTCGCTTTATTCTATATACTTACATTGATATGGACTTCCGGAGAGGTAATAGCCAATACTAATATAGAAGTCTTCCTGTCAACCCACTCTGGCAATTTGCATCGTGCAAAGTTTCAGTCAATTAATGGGATTTGTATGGGTATAGGACGTTGCACAGGACCGTTATTAATAGGTGTATTTTTGATAGACAATACTATTCGAGCAGCGTGGGTTCTTATAGCGGTTGTCTGCTTGATTGCTGGAATAGGATTTATATTTCTTCGACGTATGGAGATTCAGCAAGAAAAGCTAAAACAACAAAAAAAAAATGAATCTGATGTTACCTAATCTTACACAGAATTTTAATAGTACTATTTTTTAGACTACCTAAACATCAACTGAGAGAAAAGAATTAACAATTGTATAGTGTAGTAGTGAATGTCACAATTATGTTGAAGTAAATTCAGATTATGATATTTTTAAAAAAGATTTGTTAGAGATATTTTTATTATTAAAGAATCGAGGAAACCAAATTTAGAGTGAATTTTTTTTGAGTAGGCTTTTTTCGAACTGAATCCGTCAGCTAAACCCGTAAGCGTTGACAAAGGACATTGAGACGTGATAATGATTTGTTACTGGAATGTCTGGCTTGTAAACATTGTCCAGACAAAATAACTATGGTCTCAACTCACATTATTTTATGTTGTCTAATTAATCTAATTGATTATTGACTCACATTTATTATTTATATATTTAAGTGCTCCAAGCTCTGAGATTTAAATAAGTGGAGGCGCAACCAATCCTTGGTTAATAACTTTATTAGTAGGGTCATCTTAGATACCTTAAATTTATGTTGTATAGTTGATTACCATATATGCGGAAGATGTTTTCACTAACGCACTACTTGATTGATTTAATACTAATTAATTTTAAATAAATAAATTTAAATTTTTGTAAACTATACCTATTATATTTGATGAATAGGCAAAGTCTACCATACACCAATTCGAACGATAAAATTAAAACTGAATTGAATAATTATCTGTTTTCTTTGATTTAATATGAATCCGTTTTATATGATATAAAAAGGTTCGTGCGTCAGCACTAAATAAAATTCGACTTTTAAAAGTTTATATGGCATACACTTAATGCAAAAGTTGAGCAGTTTTACTGCAAAAAGAATGGTAAGAAATTTTTTATGACGAAAAAAATAAGAAAGACTAAAATATTATATCAAACAAGTAAATAAATATAGGGGTGACACATGAATAATAAATCAAAAGGTATAGTGTTTGGTGTTTTAGCTGCTTTTATATTTGGTTTTACACCAATACTGGGAAAACTGACATACTTTGAAGGAAGCAATACAATGTCCCTTACATTTTATAGATCTCTGCTTTCCTTACCCTTTCTTTATAGTATGTTAAAATACAAAAAAGTTGATTTTAAAATTAATAAAATCCAGTGCAAAAAATTAGCCATATTGGCATTATTAGGACCGACTCTCACGGCTCTGACATTGTACGGGTCTTACAGTTATATAACAGTAGGTATATCAACAACAATCCATTATATTTATCCTGTATTGGTAATAGCAGCTAGTATATTGATATTTAAAGAAAAAATAAACAAGGAAAAACTTATTGCCCTGGTGTTTTCAACAGTTGGGATAATGATGTTTTTCGAGGGAAGTTACAACATAAAAGGTTTTGCATTGGCATTATTATCTAGTGTAATTTTTGCAACTTACTTATTATACATAGATAAAAGCGGAACAAAAAAAATGTATCACTTCAAAATAACATTCTATTTATCAATATTTTCTTCAATATACTTATTTATTGCAGGAACCTTAAGTAGTAGTCTTGTATTAGTTATGACGTACAAGGGTTGGATATTTACTGTAATAATAGCATTTTTCGCTTCATTTTTAGGGAATACATTTATCATGATAAGCATTAAGTATGCGGGACCTGCCGTAACAAGCATTGTAGGATTGTTTGAACCTATTACTAGTATTGTCATGGGAATTTTATTCTTACATGAACCCATAACACTAAGAAATGTAATTGCATGCATTCTTATATTGCTTGGAGTTCTAATAGTAACCTTGACAAAAGAGAAGATACAAGAGGATGAACAAGGTTTCGTGTGAATGGTGATATTAACCATGGGAGGAGATATTATCTTAATAAATGATACTTTTATAATTTTTGCAAGATGAAAGAAGGTAGAAATCAACAAATGTCTTAGCACAAAATTGCTAATGAATTAAAAGATTTAGATGATCTTAATCTAAGATATTTTAAATGGCTTAAGGATGAATATAAAAAGAAATCCCATAAGAGTTTAAACGGTCTTATATTCCATGATGTATATATGTCAAAGATATCTAAGGCAAATCTTGCAACAGGGAGAGATAATAGGAACTGTGGGACAACAGATGTTTTAACGGGACACTACTTGCACTATATAGTAAGTAATTTACAACACATATGTAAATCTATATATTAAACCTTAAGTTGAATAATTGATTGAAAAACGGTTTACCTTAAATGAACTATGGAATTTAATCCCCCGGTTGACAGGTAAAAAAGAAAATAGCCCTTAGCCCCTTGTAATAAAAGGGTTTAGGGGTTTAGTATTTTCAAAAAAACATAGTATATTTTTACTTTTTGAAGATGCCAAAATATTTTTTATCTCACTAAGACGAAGTCTTTTCGGAAGGACTTTAAGTATTGTATCTATTCAAGGGCTATTAAGCAAGCGGGCTTTAACAATATATATTAAAAAAAGTATTATTTTGCTTAGGCACATTGATGCTTACTAATATAACAAGCGTAGTTCTTCGCCGATATGCACTGACTGTCTCATTTTTGCAAGAAATAATTAAATAAAATCATTTGGTTCTAAGGTCTTGCAAAAATAATGAATTCATATTAGAATGTAGTTTGAGATTATGCATTTAGATTAAAGGAGGCAATAATGTACGATAAAGAAAAGCTCTCCCAAATAAAAGAGGCCAGAGAAAAATGGGAGGAAAATGTTTTGGCGAAAACCTTGAATAAGGCGCCTGAAAGCAAAGAAGAGTTTAAAACCGTTTCAGGTTCTGTAGTTAACAGATTATACACACCTGAAGATATTGAGAATATTGACTATGAAGATG
>ENA-UOOR01004126-UOOR01004126.1-fermentation-metagenome-genome-assembly--contig:-NODE-4126-length-11850-cov-2.723696_pt1 | contig 11850 bp, 9 predicted proteins | sample MGYA00245780_ERZ724029 | MGnify/ENA primary metagenome ERZ724029 (study PRJEB28704, sample SAMN03018315) | fermentation metagenome | biome: anthropogenic terrestrial biome; feature: soil; material... | reverse complement strand
CTTTTAAATTTTTAAGTTCTTCTTTTGTTTTATCTACATCAATTCCCATCAATCTTTCACACAGTTCTGCTTTCACAAGTACGTTTGCCATAGATTGAGCTGGTCCATCATGAATATCCCTAGCGACTCTTTGCCTTTCTTCTTCTTGGGCTTCTATGATTTTTATTCCTAAAAACTATTTTTTGCTCAAGCCATCCACAGTTTGAAGAATATCATCAATGTTGCCTTTCAAGTATTCCATAGCAACTGAAACTTGTCCATTTACTTTTTCAGCTTTCTTTAATACTTCAAATGTTTCTTTCAATCTCATTTCTAATTCTTTTCTCTTCTCTACGTACCTTTTTTCTTCTCCTTTTTTAACTGTAAGTGTTATCCTAAGGCCATTTGCTTTCTCATAAGCATCTTTAATATCTTTTTCAGAGTATATATTGAAATTTTTACTAACAGTAGCAAGTTTAAGTCTACTTTTCCTTTCTTCAGCTTCTAAATAATCAACTTCATCGATAACTTGCAACGCTTTTTCTTGTACAACTTTTAATTCTTCCTGAACTTTTTTGTATTCATTTCTCATATGCTCAACTATTTCAACAATTTCATATTTTCCACTTTCCATAGCTTTTATAGTATCGCTCAGTATTTCATTAATTCTATTTGCATCAGATATAGAATTATACATTTCTGGCACCTCTAATTATTGCATATTAACATTATATATCCATTTTCCCGATTTCGTCTATTTCTTTGTCATTTAAAACTTTTTCTAAATCAATTAATATTAATAATCTTTTATTGTCCAGCTTTCCCACTCCTGTTATATACCTTTTATCAATACTGGATATTATATCTGGAGCTGGGTCAATATTTTTGTCATCCAAAGTTACAGTCTGTGACGCTTCGTCAACAACAAAACCTATTTGTTTATCATTTAAGTTTATAATTATTATTCTAGTGTCATTAGTTAATCCTTTGTCTTCTAGCTTAAATCTCCTTTTTAAATTTATAATTGGTATGACTCTATTCCTATAATTAATTATTCCCTCTATAAATTGAGGTGTATTTGGCACTTTCACAGATTCTTCATAAGGCCCAATTTCCTTTACATTCATAATATCTATACCGTATTCTTCCTTCCCAAGTTTGAATACTACATACTGTTTTTCCGACATCTTTTTTCCCCCCTAATAGTGTTATTTAATATATATTTCTACATATTTTTTCTATGTCCTTCTTATTTTTTTAAAATCTGCTATTCATTTTATATAATTCAGCCTGTTGTCCTATTTAATATTCAAAAATAAATTAAATACTAAATAAAAAGAATTAATAGAATGCCTTCTGAATAGAGTCAGCTACTTCTATTAATTCTTTTATCTGAGATACGATTTAATATGAAATATATTTAAATGTGGAATTATTTTTTTACAATTAAACCGTTTTTTATAACCTTTTCTGCATGGTTTATTCCGAAATGATATATTATATATTCAATATTAGGAGCATCAAAAATAACTAAATCTGCTTTTTTGCCTTCTTGTATACTCCCTATTTCATTTTCAAGACCTAAAGCGCAAGCACCATTTATCGTAACTGCTGTTATAACTTCTTCAGGGGTTAACTTCATGATAATAGATGCAAAAGACATTACCAATTGTAAGTTTTCCGTTGGACAGCTTCCAGGGTTATAGTCTGTTGATAAGGAAACTGGAATTCCCATATCTATCATCTTTCTACCTTGTGCAAATTTTCCACTTTGGAGATTAAATGATGTAGCAGGTAAAAGATTGGCTATGACTCCCTTTTGTGCCATCATATCCATCCCTCTTTCGCTAGCAGCTACAAGATGGTCTGCTGTTATACATCCTATTTCTGAAGCTAATTCTGCCCCACCTAAAGGCTCTATTTCATCAGCATGAATTTTGGGTATAAGCCCATGTTCTTTTCCTGCAAGGAGTATTCTTTTTGATTGCTTAACATCAAATACCCCTTCCTCGCAAAAGACATCACAAAACTTTGCAAGTTTTCTTCTGCTCACTTCAGGTATCATTTCATTAATCAAAACATTTACAAAACCGTCAACATTTTCTTTGTAGCTTTGAGGTACAGCATGGGCACCAAGAAAAGTTGATACTATATCTATAGGGTGATCTTGATTTAACTTTTTCGCAACTTCCATTTGCTTTAGTTCGGTTTGAAAATCATCTATACCATATCCGCTTTTAGCTTCCACAGTAGTTGTTCCAAAGCTAAGCATTATATCAAGGCTTTTCTTTGCCTTATCATACAATTCATTAAATGTAGCTTCTTTTGTTGCCTTAACTGTGCTGTGAATTCCCCCACCAGCTTTAAGTATATCTAAATATTTCACTCCCTTTAATTTCATTGCCAATTCATTTTCCCTTGAACCACCATGAACTAGGTGAGTGTGGGAATCAACAAGACCTGGTGTAACAGTTTTCCCTTCTCCATTTAAAACAACTGTATTTTCATCTGTTGAAATACTATCTGGCAATTCCCCCTGACCTGAGTATATTATTCTATCATCTGCTATAGCTACAATACCATTTTTAATGATACCTATATTTCTCATTTCTTCCTTGATTCTCGGTCTATTTTCTCCTTTTAGGGTTATTAAATTCGATATGTTTTTTATAATTAAAGATGCTCTCATTTTATCACCTTATTCATACATTCTTTTTTCTAGTATTTGACCATAATCAAAACTTTCCAATTTCAAATAGTAATCAGCACAATCAATAAGAGCATTCATAGGAACTAAACCTATTATCTCACTACCAATAACATTAACACCATATCTATGGGCTTCTCTTTCAATTGTGTCAAAAACTCTGAATAATGGAGTTTTTGTATAGTCCACCATGTTCATACTTACCTGTACTATATTTCTTTCTTTGATTTCAATTCCCAAAGCTTTGCAATATCTAAATCCGCCATTGCTTGCTCTAACTCCCTTAGCAATCTTTTTTGCAATAGACAAATCATCTGTTCCTAAGTTGACATTAAAAGCTACTAGTGGCATTCTAGCTCCTACAGCAGTCACTCCAGCTTTAACATTTAGCTTATCTGGACCAAAGTCAGGTTTCCACATTTGCTCCTTCAGCTTTTCTTCCATTCCCTCGTATTGTCCTCTTCTTACATCTGCCAAATTTTCTCTATGTGGAGCTGATGCTGATTTTTCATATAAAAATACTGGAATATTTAATTCTTCTCCAATTCTTCTCCCAAGTCTTTTAGACAACTCAACACATTCTTCCATTGTAACTTCAGATATTGGAATTAATGGAATCACATCTGTGGCTCCCATTCTTGGATGTTCACCTGTATGCTTTGTCATATCAATTACCTCGGAAGCCTTTTTGCAAGCATTAAAAGCAGCAATTATAACACTTTCAGGTTCACCTATAAAAGTTACTACACAGCGATTATGGTCTTTGTCTGAAGAATAGTCAAGTAGCCTTACTCCTTCTACTTTCCTTACTTCTTCTACTATTTTTTCAATTACTTCCTTATTTCTTCCTTCGCTGAAATTTGGTACGCATTGTACAATTCTAGCCATTCAATCGCCTCCTATATTTTATTTACTGCCTTTTTCATAAGTTTTATCTACAAGTTTCTTAACAAGATTTTCATCAGCCACATAAGGTATGGTTATATGATCTGTTTCTTTGTGCTTTGAATTGTACTCAATACAAGTTTTAATTGAGTTTTCGTTTCTTGCCCAAGATCTTCTTGCAACCCCTCCCATAACATCCCATGGTATTGCAGTCATTATTATCTTATCTATTCTTTCGCTTCCATCTAGTACAAGACCAAATCCACCATTGATAGCTTTTCCTATACCTACTCCACCACCATTGTGAAGTGAAATTAAGCTCATACCTCTAGCTGCATTTCCAGCATAACATTGGGTTGCCATATCCGCCATTATATTGCTTCCATCTTTGATATTTGCTGTTTCTCTAAATGGTGAATCAGTTCCACCTGTATCATGATGATCTCTACCTATCATTACAGGTCCAACTTCTCCGTTTCTGACCATTTCGTTGAATTTAAGTGCAATATTTCTTCTTCCTAGCGCATCTTGATATAGAATTCTTGCTTGTGTCCCTACTACAAGGTTATGCTTTTCGGCATCTCGTATCCAAATATAGTTGTCTCTATCCTGTCCTCTTCTATTTGGATCAATACACTCCATGGCAGCTTTATCGGTTTTTACTAAATCTTCGTGTTTTCCACTCAAGCATACCCATCTAAATGGTCCATATCCATAATCAAATAGCATTGGTCCCATTATGTCCTCTACATAAGATGGAAATATAAATCCTTCACTTTCATCTACACCATTTTTAGCTATCTCTTTTGCACCGGCATCAAATACGGCTTTCATGAAGCTATTCCCATAATCAAAGAAGTATGTTCCCTTATCAACCAATTTTTTTATTAATTCAAAGTGATGTCTCAATGATTTATTAACCAACTTAACAAATTCTTTTTTATTTTCTCCTAGCATCTTTGTTCTTTCATCAAATGTCAATCCCTGTGGGCAATATCCACCATCATATGGAACATGACAAGATGTTTGGTCTGACAATAAATCAATTTTGATATTTTTTTCTACTACATATTCTAGCAAATCTACTATATTTCCATGATAAGCAATAGAAATAGTTTCTTTCTTTTCCAAATACTCATGAGCTACCCTAAATATTTCATCCAAGTTATCAGAAACTTTGTCAACCCATCCTTGATTCAATCTGGTTTCTATTCTGGAATAATCAACCTCAGCTATTATTCCAACACCATTTGCAATCTCAATTGCCTTGCCTTGTGCTCCACTCATACCGCCAAGTCCTGATGTCACAAATATATGACCTCTTAAATCTCCATCTTCTGGAATACCTAGTTTTAATCTACCTGCATTAAGTAAAGTATTGTATGTTCCGTGAACTATACCTTGAGGGCCTATATACATCCATCCTCCTGCTGTCATCTGACCATAGTTTGCAACTCCCATAGCCTGTGCTTTTATCCAATGCTCTTGGTTGTCAAACATTCCAACCATTAGAGCATTTGTGATTATGACTCTTGGACTAGATGGCATTGATTTGAACAAACCAACAGGATGCCCTGATGCAACTACAAGAGTTTGCTCATCTGTCAATTCTTCAAGATATTTCTTTATCAATCTGTATTGCATCCAATTTTGACATACTTGACCTGTTTCGCCATAGGTAACTAATTCATAAGGATATAGAGCGACATCAAAATTTAAGTTGTTGTCAATCATCACTTGAAATGCCTTACCTTCAATACATTTACCTTTATACTCGTTAATTGGTCTACCTTCTATTTTTCCTTCAGGTCTGAAACGATATCCATAAATTCTACCGCGTGTATATAATTCTTCCAAAAATTCAGGAGCAAGTGTTTCATGCAATTCTTGTGGTATATAGCGTAGGGCATTTTTTAAAGCAATTTCGGTTTCTCTTTTAGTTAAAGTAAACTCTCTCTTTGGAGCCCTTCTTATGCCTTCGACAAATTTAGGCATTGGTGGCAATTCATTGTCTAGCTTAATAGTCATTGCTTTTGAAATATCCACATTATTAATCATAAAAAACTCCCCTTTCATTATTTAATAAATTTAATTTAGCTTTCCTATTTCTTTTTCAACTCTTTCCAATATAATATTTGATTTAATTAAATCTTCACATTTATTTATTTCCTTATACATTATTCTATCATCATCTATCTTTGAAATATTATCTCTAACTATACTATATGCTATTCTAGTGCCTTTTCCTAGTCCTTTATTTCCCCTCAAATCAATAGCTTGACAAGATGACAACAATTCCATTGCCAAAACATTTCTTGCATTGCCTAGAATATCTCTTGCTTTTCTTGCAGCAATAGTTCCCATTGACACATGGTCTTCCTGATTTGCAGATGATGGTATAGAATCGACACTAGCTGGGTGAGCTAATACTTTGTTTTCAGAAACTAATGATGCTGCTGAATACTGAACAATCATAAATCCTGAATTTAATCCTCCATTTTCTGCAAGAAATGCTGGCAGTCCAGTTAAGGCAGGATTGGCCAACCTTTCTATTCTTCTTTCAGAAACATTTGCTAGTTCAGATAAAGCTATTCCTAGAAAATCAAAGCTTAATGCCATAGGTTCCCCATGAAAATTGCCTCCCGATATTGCATCTTCCTCCTCATTGAAAATCAAAGGATTGTCAGTTGCTGAATTTATTTCGATATTTACTTTTTCTTTTACATATTCTATAGCATCTTTAATCGCTCCATGAATTTGTGGTATGCACCTCAAAGAGTACGCATCCTGTACACGCATTTCCCCTTGCTTTGTTGTCATATTGCTGCCTTCAACAATTCTCAATATATTTTTTGCTGTATCTATCTGACCCTTATGAGCTCTTACAAGTTGTACCCTTTCATCAAAAGCTGTCACTATACCATTTAATGCTTCCAAAGTAAGAGCTGATATGATATCTGCTGTTTTAGCTAGATTGATACTATCATATAAAGCTAAAGTCCCGATTGAAGTCATTACTTGGGTACCATTGATAAGAGCCAATCCTTCCTTTGATGTTAGCTCTACTATTGGAATCCCGGCTAATTTCATTGCCTTATCTCCGGGCATTCTTTCTCCATGATAATAAGCTTCACCTTCTCCTAGCATTACCAATACCATATGAGCTAAAGGAGCCAAATCACCACTTGCGCCCAAAGAACCTTTTTCAGGTATTACAGGGTGTACCCCTTTGTTAAGCATATCCAACAAAGTATTTAAAGTAGATAACCTTATCCCAGAAAAGCCCTTTGATAAAGCATTTGCCCTTAATAACATTATTCCTCTAACAATTTCTTCATGAAGTGGCTCACCTACACCACATGCATGACTAACTATCAAATTTCTTTGCAACTTTTTTGTTTTATCTTTTGATATAAGAACATCACTAAATTTTCCAAAGCCAGTTGTAATACCATAAACAACCTTCTCTTCATTTACAAATTTATCAACTACTTCTCTTGATTTTGTCACTCTTTCTACTGCTTCTTCAGACAGTTGAACTACATAGTTCTTTCTTACTACATTAATAAAATCTTCAATTGTAAGACTATTGCCATCGATGATAACTTTGTTCATTTTAACATCTCCCTTATAATAATTTTAAATATAAATAATCATTTTTAAAGAAAATTTAACTATTTATCTTCTTTTGTTTAGCATTATGTTACACTACTACAATAAAGTTTATGAAAAAACCACAGATTTCTCTGTGGTTATTTTTTTTCAAATTTATAAGTTTTTATTTGTGAATAAATTCTTTTTTTCATGATTTCCTCACTTTTCATTAAAGTAATTCTATCTAAAACAAAATTATAATTTAAATCTTTATCTATTAATTCCTTTACTTCAAACAACTTCTTGTCAAATACAACATTTCTTGCAAGAGTTATATGAGGTTTAAATTCTCTTTTTTCTTTTTTAAATCCCAAATTTAACATTTCATTTTCCAATTCTTTATATAAATTGTTCAAAATATCTATCTCACCTTTTGTTCCTATCCATAAAACTCTTATCTCTCCGCCATTCCTAAAAACCCCTAACTCATCAAATGATAATCTAATAGGATTAAATCGTCCTGATATGTTGTCCAGTAACCTACCAATGTCATCAATATGATTAGAGTCAATTTCTCCTAAAAATTTTAAAGTCATATGAAAATTGTTGCTATTTATCCAAGATCCTTTCGATGAACTATATTTTAATTTTCTCTGGATGAAATCTAACCTACTCTTAAGTTCATCATCAAATTCTAAGGCAATAAAGCTTCTCATAGAATCACCACCACATTATTACATAAAATATAAAATCACTAAGGACAATGCAAGACTAATTGCTCCAATAGCCATGAAAGTCCTCCATAAAAACTCTAATAGTTCTTTCTTAAACTGATATTCACTTTCTTTCTTTTTATTTAATACTATACCTGAATCTTTAATATGCTTATCTAGCGATTCTATTTCTTCTTTATTTACTGGCTTTCTTATATGTTTTTTATGCAGAAACCAAGCTGAAATTTGAAAAATAACACCTAATATTAGGAAAATCATGGATACTATAAAAAAGTTGTTGCATAACCTAAAGGCAAGACTCTCACCATTATTGACAATCATCGTCAAAAGAAAAACCAATGAAAAGCTTATTAATAAAAGTATTAATATTGCTTTAATTCTATTCTTCCTTGTAGTAGTATTATTCGACTTTTGCACAGCTTTCCCTCTTCTTTATTTGGAATGGTAGATTAATACGACCCTCATCAACGGATTCATCTTTTAGTTCTTTAACTATTCTTCTAATAGCTACAGCACCAATATCATAATAAGGTTCTTTAATGGTTGTCAACCTTGGTCTTAGTATTGATGCAATTTTTATATCCCCATATCCAGCTATTGAAATATCCTCTGGAACCCTAACATTATTATCTATAAAATAGTTCATCAATCCAATTGCCAATTCATCATGGCTGCAAAATATAGCTGTAGCATCATAATTTTCTCTGATATTTAAAATATCTTTACCTATTTCATAGCCATCCTCAATATTGTATCCCTTTGAGTAACAGAATATTTCATCGCCTTGTTCAAACTCATCAACAGCTTTTTTATATCCTGCAATTTTTAGTTTCTCCAATGAGTTTTCTTCATCATTATATGCAGTAACATATATGATGTTTTTATGACCTAAACTTATTAAATAATTAGTCATTTCATAGCTTGCATCATAATCATTTATAGATACTGTTGGAAATTCTTCCATTGAATAATATCTATTCAAATATACAAAAGGAATATCATAGCTTTCAAATTGTTTTTTCACTTCTTCATTGAAAATTTCAGATATTAGAATTATTCCTTCAACCTGTTTCCTATTTAATAGCTGAATAAACTTTAATTCAGTTTCTTTATCGCCATAGCTGCTACATAATAATATATCATAATTATACATTTTCCCGACTTCTTCAATACCCCTAACCATTTGGGCAATGTATGAATTTCCAATGTCAGTTACAATAACCCCTATTAAAAAAGATTTTTTTGTAACTAAAGTTCTTGCCACTTCATTTGGCTTATACCCTATTTCCTCTATAATATCCAATACTTTTTTTCTCACTTCTGGGCTTACAGGTTTAGAATCATTGATAACTCTAGACACCGTTGATATGGAAACCCCAGCCATTTTTGCTACGTCTTTTATTGTTGCAGGCATTTTTACCCTCCTCATTACAAAAATATGCACAAATATTTTCTATATTATATCACAATTTTAAATATATGTATAATCCAAATAAAATGCTATGGTTAAATCAATGTAGCGAAAATAGAGCATATAGTATTGATTAAGTTGTAGCTGTTGTAGTCAAACTCTTTTTCCTTTATTGGAACTGACAAATATGCAGCTCCTTTAACTATGCCTCTATAAATCAATGGTACTGCAATTATTGATTGCCAATTTGGAGTCCCTGACACAACATCAATGTCACTAATAGTTTCCCAATCAATTAGGAACTCACCTTTTTTGTTTAATATAACTCTATTTACAATGTTTCTATTGAAATTTGGTTTTCTAATCCATTTGGGTTCAAATCTTTTTCGTGCATAAATTTTATTTTCATTATTCTTTTCATCTAAAACTATTAAGATACTGTAGTTTGCATCAACTATTTCAAGAATTCTACCTAAAAAATCATATACTTTACCTGCATAGCATGTATCTTCTTTTACTAAATCAATTACTTCAGTTAAAGCTAAAGCATTTCTTTGGTCCTGTATTGTGTTTCCCGTTATAATCCCAGCAAGTCTATCCATTCTGTTCAATGTATTCCCAATATTGCTATTCCAAACAATAACCTTATTTCCCATCTGCTCCTTTGCGCAATATAATGCTTGGTCTGCTTTTCCTATTAACTCCTCTTTAAATTGACTATGTTTTGGATAAACAGAAATTCCAGTACTGATAGTTAGTATATTATTCCCATTTTTAATATTTAATTCTTGAATTTTTTTTCTAATCTTATCTGCTATTTTATATGCTTCTTTTTCATCTGTATTTCGCAATACTACTATAAACTCTTCTCCACCATATCTAGCTACAATATCTGTAGCACGAGTATTTTTAACAAGAACATCCCCAACTATACTTAAAACTTCATCTCCTTTTTGATGCCCATAATTATCATTAATGTTCTTGAATTTATCGATATCAACCATTAATACTGCAAATTTTTCATTATTGATCCTAGCTATATCTAATATTTCCCCAAATAACTGGTCAAAATATTTTCTTGTAAAAGTTCCCGTCATCTTATCCAGCGAAGAAATAATTTTTAAATTATAGTTTTCAATATTCATATAAACTAAATTCGATAGGGATTTTATCAATTTATATCTCTTAAAATCAAACCTATTAAATAGTCTGTTAGTTTCTAAATAAATATATCCAACTATTTTATTTTTTCTATATTCAACATCTTTTCTCCTATCATCAGAAATTTCTTTTGAAATACTATCTGGCTTAACTATTGGTATACATATTACAGCTTTTATACCTTCATTTAAAAGTTTTTCAAAGGCATAGTTTTCATTTTCCTTTAACGTACTTTTAATAATAATACCTTTTCTTCTTTTACTTACTAGACTAATAATACTATCATTTCCTGCAGGTTCATGGTTTTTATTTAAGCTTGCCATAGGAATAAGCTCATGGTTTTCTTCATCGATGAAATATATATATCCATTTTGAGCTAGTACTTCCCTTCCCATATAACTTAGTATTAGAAGTAGATTTTCCTTGGAATTATCAGTAAATTTCATCATTAAATTTTCTACTGAATCAATTTCAGCAATATGATTGTCGGAAAAGTTGCTGTATGCAATTTTTAAAAAGTCTTTGTCGTCAATTAATTTAAATATGCCCTTTAAATCAAAATATTTATCTATTCCCTTTTCTTCTCTTAAATCATCTATTTGGGTAATTTTGATTTGCTTATTAAACATAAACTTAAAAATAATTGCTAGCCTTTCTTTTATTCTATCCCCGCCATGACTTTTTATATATGATATCTGAAGCTCTTTGTCAGGGATCCTCTTTGCCAATAAATACATTGTATCCAAAGCTTCTAAATAATAATTAATACTTTGATAATATTGCTCACTTGAATAGCATTTATCTCCAATTGTCATTTTTGTAAACAGGTCTATTCCTATAAATCCGTTAATTTTCATATTTTCTTCTAGATCAATAAGTTTCTTAATGTTATCTTTTCCATTCCCCATAAATAAAAGTACTAAGTTTCTCACATATTCCAAATTTTCAGCAGTATATTTCCCTTTTAGTTTTTCATCTTCCTTTAATAAATCTTTTGCATAATCATAGTCTTTTTCCATGCAGCATATCATTGAGAACTGTAATAGTTTCTTTCTTCTGTCAAAACCTAGATTTCTTTCTTTAAATTCTTTCCTCACTTCTTCAACAGCGGCTTTATCTACATAACCTTTCCAAAAATATTCAATCAAAATAATCCTGCTTTTTGCCATTATATATTGTTTAATATTGAATTCCCCACATACATCCATAGCTTTTCGCGAACACTTTAATGCCTTTTCCCACTCTCCAAGTTTATAATAAAATTCAGATAAAAAGTTGTAATATTGACCTATAACTTCCATGCTTTGAGATTGGTTCTTTTCAAATTCTTCTTTTACTGCTTTAAAACAATTGTAGGAAGCGTCGTATTTTCCATCAAT
>ENA-UOOR01004124-UOOR01004124.1-fermentation-metagenome-genome-assembly--contig:-NODE-4124-length-11862-cov-3.242483_pt1 | contig 11862 bp, 8 predicted proteins | sample MGYA00245780_ERZ724029 | MGnify/ENA primary metagenome ERZ724029 (study PRJEB28704, sample SAMN03018315) | fermentation metagenome | biome: anthropogenic terrestrial biome; feature: soil; material... | reverse complement strand
AGGAAGGAAGGGACATGAATGCGTGGATAGACCTGGAGGTATATACCGATAGGGCTCTGACAATGGAAGAACAAAAACTTCTCAGGGAGCTTAACCCCGGTATTATAAACATAAGGCCGGTGGTAACTGATGAGAAGGAAAGTATAATAGGTTTTGAAAGCAGGGAAGGAAAAAAGATAGAAGAGCTTTTTAAAGATTATTACAGGTACAAGACAGGGATGGAAGCAGCCGAAGATATGCTGGAATCCTTCCTTGAAATAATAAATGGTGATCAGGAAAATGACTTGGATGAAATACAGCCCGGAGGTGAGGCCGATGAGAGCCAGGTATCTTGAAGTAGAGGGGCTGCAGAGTTTTAAGGAACTGCAGTCTGTGGATTTTGACCGGCTTGGGGAGACAGGTCTTTTTGGAATATTCGGGCCTACGGGCAGTGGAAAATCAACCATACTGGATGCTTTGACCTTAGCTTTGTATGGAAATGTTCAAAGAGCTAACAGAGGCACCCAGGGCATAATAAACATGTCTTCAGATAATGTAAGAGTTTCATTTACCTTTGACCTGGTGAAAGCTAAGGTGAGAAAGACATACAAGGTAGAAAGGGTGTACAGGCGTAAGAAGGACTCGGAAAATTCCATAGAATCAAGAGTCGCCAGACTGATGGAGTTGAATCCTGCAGGAGAGAGAATCATTGCAGACAAGCTGATCGAAGTCAATGATGCCGTTACAGAGCTTATCGGATTGAAGTTTGAAGATTTTACCCGTTCCGTGGTGCTTCCTCAAAATAAATTTCAGGAATTTCTTTTGTCTCCCAAGGGGGATAAGACAAAAATGCTGGAGCGTATATTCTACCTTGAAGAGTACGGACGTGAGCTTACAGAAAAGGTCAACAGGGGACTGGGAAGAATTCGCAACAGGCTTTCGGGAGTTGAAAGGGCACTATCCGTATTGGGAGATATTTCAGATGCTTCATTAATGGATTCGGAAGCCGGTTTAATTGCGGCGGAAAAGCATAAGAAAAACGTGGCTGAAGCCTTGAAGGTAACGGAAGAAGAATATTTCAATGCAAAAGAGGTTTGGGAGCTTTCTGCAGATTATAGGGAAGCAGCGGAAAAATATGAAGAACTGCTTGCAGGGAGAGCGGAAATAGATTTAATGAGGATTAGCTGCAAGGGAGCAGAAGCTGCACGAAGTCTTATAGATAGAATTAACGATATAAAGAAAACTGAAGGGGAATTGGAAAAGACGCAAGAAGAATTGTCAGCCTTATATGCAAGCCTTTGCGAATTGGAAGGACAGCATAAGCAAGGACAGTCAGAACTGGAAGCCGCAATTTCGGCAAGACAGGACAAGATACCTGTTCTCATAGAGCATAGGACTAAGCTGGATAAGGTTCTTAAGACAAAAAACGAACTGGAAAAAATGGAGGAAGTGCTTAGGAAACTCAGAGATGAATATGTTATTTTGAAGAAAAAGGTTGATAACCGGAATGATACCATAGCAAAACAAAAGTCCGGGCTTGAAGAGCTTCTAAAAGAAGCAGCCGGAAAGAAAGCACGTACTGAAGCTCTTAAAGTTGAAGCGGGTGTTAGAGATAAGATTCGGAAGGGTGCGAATCTTGAAGAAGATATGGAGCGATCTCAAAAAGAAAAGGAGAAGCTGAAAGCCAAATTTGAAGAGATGTCGGATATTATAAACCGACAGGGACTGGAGCTTGAATCCTTTGAAAAAACAGGCTTGAAACTTCTCAATGATAAAGAAGCGATTCAAAGTTTCTATGAAGAGCACAAGAAAAGCAAAAAGTGGGACAGGAATGACTTACATAAAGGAGAGACAAAATACTATAGTATCAGGTCGATTATTGATGCACTTAAGCTTAAAAATAAGGATATGGAACAATTGAAGCAGAAAGAGCTTGAGAACAGCAAGCAATTTATAGCCTTGGATGCTCAGTTCGAGGCACTTTCGGAGATTGATAATAAAAGGATGCTTCTTGAGGAAAAGAAAAAGGAACAAGAAGGTCATGCCGCCTTCTTTCTGGCTCAGAATCTAAAGGAAAATGAACCCTGCCCGGTATGCGGGGCTGTAACCCACCCCAATCCTGCCTCCCATCCGAAAAAGGACCATGGTGCAGAAGCTGAGGCAGTTAAGGAGCTGCAAGAATACGTTAACAAGCTTGAGACGGAATTAAGAGCTCTGGAAAATAAGGGGATAAAGCTTGAGGAACAGCGTAGTAATCTGAATAGACAGAAGGAAGAATTGGCGTCGGAAATCAGGAACAAGCAAGAGGAGCAGGCTGATCTTATTGATAGGCTGCCTGAGGATTACAAGGGATTGTCCATCTCTGAAATAGAAGTGACCTTAGGTAAAATAGAGGAAGAAAAACAGGAAAAGTTGAAAGACATTGAGGCTTGGGAGAAAAAGCTGACAGAACTGGAAGAAAGTCAAAAGAAGATAGGGGAAGATTATAACCGGTATCAGGTAGAAATAAGCAGTATGGGATCCCGTCTTGAAACAAACAGGAAGCATCTTAAGGATCTGGAGAAGGCTTATACTGAGGCAAAAGAGACATGGGAAGAAAAAGGAAATGCTTATGCTGCCGCTGCGATAGACATGGGGGGCGGTAGTATGAGAGATGAGCTTCGGAGGTTACAGGAGAAAGACAAAGAAGCGGAAATTGTATATAAGGAGTTGCAAATAATTGAACATAGGATTTCAGAGCTGAGAAAGGAAATCGATAAGGAGGAAGAGGAAAAGAAGCTTGATATGGAGAAGCTTTCCGAAAATACTGCTGAGGGAAGAGGCTTCAAATATCAGAAAGAAGAGAAGGAAAAGGAGATTCATGACTTTATAGGAGATAAGGATATTAAGGACGAAATATTAAAGACGGAAGAAGAGATTTCTTTATTAACAAAAGGGGAACAAAAAGCACAGCAAAACGTCAATATATTAAGAGAACGGTATGAAAAGGAAATCAAGGATAAGAAGGTTCTTGAGAAACAAAGTGAGATATACCGAAATAAGCTGGCGGATGATAGCAAGAAATTGGATAAGGAACTTACCGATAAAGGATTTTCTGATATAGAAGAAGTAGAAAAGGCCTTTATGACAAAGGATGAACTTGAAAAGAAAGGGAAAATTATTAAAGAGTATGAAAAGGCCGAAAGCAGCATAATAGCGCATAAGGCACTGATAGAAAAGAAGCTGTCGGGGCGTAGCATAACAGAAGAACTGTGGCAGGATGTCAACCGCAGATATGAAGAGCTTAAGCTTGAAAAAGAGAATAGTATTGCAAGATACGAGAGCGCAAAAAACAGGCTTGAAACTATCAAATCCAACTATGAGAATTGGCTTTTACTGAAAAAGGAGCTGAAGGAATACTCAAGAAAAAAGGAGCATCTTGAACTGATTAAGAATCTGCTTAAAGGAAATAGCTTCATAGAATACATATCGGAAGAACGGCTTAGATATATTGCAAAGGAAGCCTCTGAAACCCTGGGCATTTTGACCAGGCACAAATATGGACTGGAGCTGGATACCGAAAACGGTTTTGTCATCCGTGATGATGCCAATGGAGGTATGCGCAGGCTGGTTACTACTCTGTCGGGAGGAGAGACATTCCTGACCTCTCTGGCCCTTGCTCTGGCATTATCCTCACAGATACAGCTTAAAGGGCAAAGCCCACTGGAATTCTTTTTCCTTGATGAAGGCTTCGGTACCTTGGACAGCAGCCTTCTGGATACAGTCATCGATGCGTTGGAAAGGTTGAGTACAAAAGAAAGGGTCATAGGGCTGATAAGCCATGTACCCGAATTGAAAAGCAGGATTACAAGGCGCCTTGTGGTGGAGGCCCCGGTGGTCAATGGATCCGGCAGCAGAATTTACATGGAAAAGGCATAAAATATATTTAAGGGGGTTAATAAATGAATCAGGAAAACAAAAAAAGTATTGCTTTTATTTTGGTGGCACTTATCTTATCTGCGGGCTTGATAATTTCAACTTTTATCGTTACTGATGGCATTGTGGAGATAAAAGGCAACAGATCCATAACAGTTACCGGCTCGGCAAAGCAGCAGATAAAATCAGACCTTATTGAGTGGACAGGGAGCTTTTCCTGTCAGTCGCAGCTTATGCCCGAGGCATATACCAAGCTAAAGGCAGATTCAGAGAAGGTAAAGAAATATCTGAAGGAAAAAGGTATTAGTGAAGAGGATATGGTGTTTTCGTCCATAGACACAAATCCTATACACGAAGTAAATTACAATGGACAGTATACCAATAACATTATAGCTTACCGGTTATACCAGAGGGTGCAAATAAGCTCCACTGATGTTGACAAGTTGAGCAGGATAGCAAGAGAAGCAACAGAGCTCATTAACGAAGGCATAGAGTTTCAATCCTATTCTCCTCAGTACTATTATACTAAGATTGCAGACTTAAAGGTCAGCATGCTTGCAGAAGCAACAAAGGATGCAAAAAACAGGGCTGAGCAGATATCCCAGAACACAGGCAGCAATATTGGCGCATTAAAATCGGCAAAGATGGGTGTGTTCCAGATTACACCACTATACTCTACTGAAGTTTCGGATTATGGAATAAATGATACATCTTCACTGGATAAAGAGATTACAGCGGTAGTAACTTGTACTTTTGAAATGAAATAGGGGGACGGGTTAATGATCGGGGAGTTAAATGATATGAAAAACGGATTTTTTGAGCTGATCAAAAGGATCAGATATTATAATGACGCAATAGCGGTGCTTAATTGGGATCTCAATACAGGAGCCCCAAGGAAAGGTGTATTCCAGAGGGCGGAAGTAATTGGCATGCTTTCTGCGGAAGCCTTTAAGCTCTCAACCTCCGATGAGATGGGAGATTATCTAACTTACTTTGATGAGACGGATGTAAGCAGCAAACTGGATGCTATTACAAAAGCAACGGTTAGGGAGTGCAGGAAGGAATATGACAAGTATAAGAAAATACCGGAGAAAATGTATAAGGAATATGTGATATTGACCTCTGAAGCGGAATCCCTATGGAAGGATGCAAAAAAGGATAATGATTTTGAGCTGTTCAAGCCATATCTGGAAAGCATAGTAGATTATAATCTTCAGTTCATTGAGTTGTGGGGCTATAAGGGGAATAAATACAATACGCTGTTGGATTTGTACGAACCGGGAATGACGGTTGAAAAGCTTGATGCAATATTCAGCGAATTGAGAAGCAGAATAGTTCCCCTGGTTGCAAAGATAAAAGAATCTGTCTATCAACCGGAAGATCAGTTTTTGAATCAGTATTTCGATATAAAAAAGCAAGAAGAATTCGGTTTGTATATACTGGATAGAATGGGCTATGACTTTGATGCAGGCAGGCTTGATGAAACCGAGCACCCCTTTACTACAGGCATAAATCCGGGAGACGTTAGAGTAACCACCCATTATTATCCCAATGATTTAATGAGTTCTGTCATGAGCTCGATGCATGAAGGAGGGCACGCATTATACGAACAGAATATTTCTCCGGACTTGTACGGTACTCCTTTGTGTGATGGGACATCCATGGGATTGCATGAGTCCCAGTCAAGATTTTGGGAAAATATCATAGGCAGGAGCCGCAGTTTTTGGCAGAAATACTACGGCAATTTGCAGACTTTATTTCCGGAACAGTTAAAGGACATATCATCGGAGGATTTTTACAAGGCCATAAACAAGGTAGAGCCCTCACTTATCAGAATTGAAGCGGATGAAGTCACATATAACCTTCATATAATGATAAGGTATGAAATAGAGAAGGCTCTGATAAATGGGGAGATTAGGGTAGCAGACCTTCCGAAAGTATGGAATGAAAAAATGAAGGAATACCTCGGGGCAGTACCACCGAATAATACAAAGGGAGTGTTGCAGGATGTTCACTGGTCCGGCGGCAGCTTTGGTTATTTTCCATCCTATACCCTGGGGAATATATACTCAGCACAGATTTACAACACAGTTAGAAAAGAAATCAATGATTTTGATGAAATAATCAAAAGAGGTGAACTGACTAAGATAAAGGACTGGCTGACAGAAAAGATATATAAGCACGGCAAGCTTCTGGAACCGGCAGAAATCATTATGCAAGTAACAGGGGAGGAAATAAATCCCGGGTACCTGGTTGATTATCTTGAGGATAAATATAAGAAAATATATAAATTATGATTTTGTCATTGACAAAAAGGCTAACCTTGTATTATAGTATATTAAAACCAATTTATATGAAAGTGCGGAGCTGATTTTATGAATACCGATAATTATATGATTTGCAGACTTCATCATCATAGGCAGAGCGCTTAAGCCTTTTTGGAAAACTTCCGTAGGCATAAGTGCTATTTGCGCTTGTGCCTATGGGATGCAATATTAAAAACCCCGTAGGTAAAATTAATACCTACGGGGTTTTCTATTTTAACTATATTATATGAGGCAAGGAGAGAAATAACACTATGCAAAGCTTTGGAATTCCTCATGGGATGAGAGACATACTTCCCGTTGAAAGCAGCAGAAGAACCATACTTCAGGAAAAGCTGAGACAATATATGCATTCCTGCGGCTTCGACCGGATAGAAACACCTCTTTTTGAATATTATGAACTGTTTTCCGGAGGCATATCTCCGGTGGAGGATGAAAGCATCGTAAAAACAATAGACAGGGATGGAAGGGTTGTGGTTTTGAGACCTGATATGACAATCCCGACAGTAAGAGTCGCTTCCACAAAACTGAAGGGACAGAAGAAACCCTTGAAGCTGTTTTATATGGGGAATATATACAGGTCGGATAAAAAGAACCGGGGAGCAGGAAGGGAATTCACCCAAGTAGGGGCGGAGATATACGGATGCTCAAGTAAGTGGTTGGATTTAGAGACAATAATCATGGCAAAGGAAAGCTTCAGAGTTGCAGGAATTGCGGATTACAAGATAGACATCGGACATGTAGGCATAATCAAGGGCATTTTCGAAGAGATGAGATTGCCGGAAGAAAAGAAAGCACATATCATCTCGCTGATAAGCGAAAAGAATCTGGTAGAGCTTGAAAACGTGGTACTGACCCTTCCGCTGAGCAGCAAGAACAAGGAAATAATCTACAAGCTGCCGAGCCTTTTTGGAAAACCTGAAGATGTTTTCAGGAGTATTGATGGAATTGCTGTCAATGAGACAATAAGAGGATCCGTTGACTATCTTTTGCAGATATACAGGAAGTGCAAGGATATGGGGCTGGGTACCAATATAATAATAGATGCGGGTATGACGGGCAATATGAAATACTATACGGGTCTTATATTCAAGGCATATGCCCATGGTGCAGGAGATGTAGTGATTTCGGGAGGCAGGTATGACGGTATGATGAAGGAAATGGGTTCAGATACGGCTGCAGCAGGATTTGCAATATATGTTGACAACATGCTTGAAGCAGTTGTGAATAAAAACCCGGAGCAGTATGAACAAAAAATCCTGGTTATATACGAAGAAGGCAAATTTATTGAAGCTTTGAGGTACTCAGAAGACTGCAGAAAAGCCGGAGTGAGAGTAAATATGGTAAATAGCGGCGATGTATCGGACCCGGAGCTATACAGTAAAGAATATGGTTATGATGAAATAGTGAATTTTAAGGAGTGACGAAATGTTAAAGATAGCTGTTGCAAAAGGAAGGGTTGCTGAAAAATTAAATGCACTTCTGATGGATACGAGGGATTACAAAGATATAATGGATCTCAACTCCAGAAAGCTTGTTTTTGTTAATGAAGAAAAGGAAATAGTGTTTTTCCTGGTAAAGCCCTCCGATGTTCCCGTTTATGTGGGATGCGGAGCTGCAGATGTCGGAATAGTAGGCAAGGACGTGCTTATGGAATCTAAAAGTTCTGCCTATGAAATAATGGACTTGAAAACCTGCAAATGCAGGATAGTATTAGCCGGACCTTCTGAGAAAAGCGGTGTGAGACCTATAGTCAGAAAGATTGCCACGAAATATCCGAGAATAGCATCAGAGTATTTTAACAAAAAATCAGAGCCTGTAGAAATAATAAAGCTGGATGGCTCAATAGAGCTTGCACCTATTGTGGGACTGTCCGATGCAATAGTTGATATAGTCGAAAGCGGAAATACTTTGAGAGAAAACGGACTAATAGTATATGAAAATATTTGTGATATAACAGCGAGAATGATAGCTAATAAGGTAAGCTACAAAATGAAAAATAAGAGTATCAGCATCTTTGCATCAGCTGTAAGCGATGTTGTTGAAGGGGGTGGTACCTGTGCTCAGAATGTTGTCATGGGAGGATAGAAAAAAAAGCAGCTTCATTCCGGAGGAAGTAACTGAGACAGTAAAAAATATAGTCCGGGATGTTAGGGACAGGGGAGATAAGGCAGTACTTGAATACAGCAGAAAATTCGATAACCTGCAGGATATTGCGGACTTTCAGGTAAGTGCCGATGCTTTGGAGAAAGCAGCCGGGGAAGCGGGGGTTAGCTTCCGGGAGGCTATAAGTAAAAGCATTGACAATGTAAGAAAGTATCACATGAATATGGCAGACAGGGATTTCAATATATTCACCGATAACGGCAGCGTATTGGGCAGCAGAGTTACCCCCATAGATAAGACTGCAATATATGTACCCGGAGGCAAAGCCTCCTACCCGTCCACTTTGGTGATGTGCGCAGTACCCGCAAAAATTGCGGGAGTGAGAGAAATAATCCTATTGACACCGACACCTTACGGGTCAGGTATCAACCCCTATGTAGCTGTAACGGCAAAAATTCTGGGAATTGATAAGGTTTTCCGTGTAGGCGGAGCTCAAGGGATCGCTGCAGCTGCATTTGGAACCGAAACAATACCAAAGGTGGATAAAATAGTAGGACCGGGAAATATATATGTGGCAGCTGCAAAAAGAGAAGTCTATGGATTTGTGGATATTGATATGATAGCGGGACCCAGTGAAATTGCGGTAGTAGCAGACAGTAGAGCAAATCCATCCTGGGTTGCGGCGGACATACTGTCTCAGGCAGAGCATGATGAAATGGCAAGGTGTTTTCTGATTACAGACTCAAAAGACTTTGCAGACAGGGTAAATGCCGAAATAAAAAGACAGCTTGGACAAATGAAAAGAAAAGAAATAATCAGCAAGGCTTTGGAAAGCAATTCATCTGTCATTATAGTCGAGGCTATAGAGCAGGCAGGGGATATAGTAAACAGAATTGCTCCTGAGCATCTGGAAATCGTAACGGAAGACCCCTTTGAGGTGCTTAAGGGAATAAAAAATGCAGGGGCAATCTTCCTGGGAGGTTATTCTACAGAACCAATCGGAGATTATATAGCAGGTCCGAACCATGTGTTGCCTACTTATGGCACAGCGGCTTTCTTTTCCCCTCTTTCAACAAGGGATTTTCAGAAAAGGTCAAGCCTGATATATTACAATAAAAAAGATTTGGCGGAATATGGTCCCGCTGCGATAAAAATAGCTGAAGCGGAAGGGCTGGAGGCCCATGCTAACGCATTGAAAGTGAGGTTGCAATATGATAGATGATTTGGTTTCAAAAAGAGTACAGGAACTTAAGAGCTATGCGGCAGAACCCAAGATACAGGGTATAGCTCTGGATAAGAACGAATTGCCATGGGGTTTGAATGATGAACTAAAGGAGGCTTTGATAAAGGGCATAAAAGAAATGGATTTCAACCGCTATCCCGACAGCAGCGGTATAGACCTTAGAAAAGCGATTTCTAGGTACACAGGTATTGATACAGAGTCAATATGTATAGGCAACGGCTCCGATGAGCTTATAAGCCTGCTGCTCCAGACTTTTATAGAACCCGGTGATACCATAGCAATATACAATCCGACCTTTGGGATGTACATGATGTATGGAGCCATCTGCGGCGCTAAGATATGGGAATATGAACTGGACAGTAATTTTGAACTGAAACTGGATGAATTCATTACTTCTATTCAGAAAGAAAAGCCCAAAGTAGTATTTTTGTGCAATCCCAATAATCCTACCGGAAAGGAACTTGCCCTATGGGAGATAGAAGAAATATTAAAAGCTACTTCCGCTATAGTAGTTGTGGATGAAGCATACTTCGAATTCTCGGGAGTTACTGCTGCAGGACTTCTTTCAGCTTATGACAACCTTATAATACTGAGGACTTTTTCCAAGGCATTCGGATTAGCGGGATTAAGGGTAGGATATATGCTGACCGTCCCCTCAGTTATCAGCTATATCAACAGGATCAGATCCCCTTTCAATGTTAATGTATTTGCACAGGTTGCAGCGGCAGAAGTGCTGAAAAACCTTGATAAGGTTATGGAAAGAGTTGAAATTATAAAAAGTGAAAGGGAGAGGCTATTAGTATTGCTTAAGCAGTTGGAAGGGCTTCAATGCTTTGAATCAAAGAGCAATTTCATACTTATGCGCTCACCCTATTCGCAAAAGATGTTCATGAGACTTCAGGAAGCGGGGATTTTTATAAGAAGATATTCAAGCCGGAAACTCGAGGATTGCCTGAGAGTAACAGTAGGCAGCCGCCTTGAGAACGATAAATTCTATGATACCACAAAGGAGGTACTTTATGAAAGAGCTTGAGGGCGCAAGGGCAGCCGAACTGTCCAGAAAGACAAATGAGACAGAGGTATATGTAAGCTTGAATCTTGACGGAAGCGGAATATATGAAATAAGCACAGAAATACCCTTTTTCGATCACATGCTGGAGCAATTGGGCAGACACAGCGGATTTGACCTTATTGTGAAAGCCCGGGGAGATATACAGGTGGATTCCCATCATACCGTTGAGGATGTGGGAATAGTACTGGGAAAAGTGTTTCAGCAATGTACCCGGGATAAGAAGGGCATTGCAAGATATGGCAGTACAATGCTTCCCATGGATGACTCCCTTTGCACTGCAGCGGTGGATTTTTGCGGCAGGGCGAATCTTGTTTACAACTGCGGCTTGCTGCAAGGCACTATTGGGGATTTTGACACTGAGAACATAAAGGAATTTTTTAAAGCCTTTGTAAGCAATTCCGCAATCACCCTGCATATAAACCTTATGTACGGCGAAAAAGCCCACCACAATGCGGAATGTATATTTAAGGCTGTAGCCAGAACATTGAGAGAAGCACTGCGAATAGAAAGTGAACAGGGCATACTTTCAACAAAAGGATGCTTATAAAAAAATAATGAGGAGATGCTAATATGAGAATTTATCCGGCAGTTGATATTTATGACGGTAAGTGCGTAAGGCTGAAAGAAGGGGACCTTGCGAAAATGGAAATGTTTTATGAGAACCCTGTAGACGCAGCAAAAATGTGGGAGCAGAAAGGTGCAAAAGCCTTGCACATAATAGATCTGAACGGTGCGTTTACAGGTAAGATGGGGAATGCTGCAGTAGTTGAGAAAATAATCAAGTCAGTGAAAATACCGGTGCAGCTGGGAGGCGGACTTAGGAATGCAGAGGACATTACAGAAGCTTTCAATACAGGAGCGGCAAAAGTGATAATAGGAACTGCCGCCGTGCTAGACGAAGAATTGCTTGAAACAGGGCTGAAGGAATACATCGATAATATAATAGTGAGTATTGACGCAAGAGACGGCAATGTAGCAATAAAGGGCTGGGTAAATGTAAGCGAATTTTCCGCATATAATTTTGCGGGAAAAATAGTGGGAAAAGGTTTTAGGAACCTTGTATATACAGATATCTCCAAGGACGGCTTATTAAAGGGCCCCAACTTTGGCGGAATAGAAAAAATGTGCAATGTAGAGGGAGCAAAGATAATTGCATCAGGTGGGATTACGAGCATAGATGATATTCTTGCCATTAAAGAGACGGGAGCGGAAGGCGCCATCAT
>ENA-UOOR01004123-UOOR01004123.1-fermentation-metagenome-genome-assembly--contig:-NODE-4123-length-11867-cov-11.392228_pt1 | contig 11867 bp, 16 predicted proteins | sample MGYA00245780_ERZ724029 | MGnify/ENA primary metagenome ERZ724029 (study PRJEB28704, sample SAMN03018315) | fermentation metagenome | biome: anthropogenic terrestrial biome; feature: soil... | reverse complement strand
GCTGTACATCATGGGGTGTCTGTAAAGGGTAGGGGGTTACTAAAGTGGTGTTTCTTCTACAATCATGTTGAACAAGTTCTGTCCATACAACCTTCCATTGTAACATTCTTCACATTCACCGATGATTATAGCGTTCTTTTGTGCATCTGATAAGTAAGGATAAGCATGAACAACCTTTTCACCTTGTGCCCATCTGATAAAGTCTTCAAACTTAACATACACATCTATACTTGAACCACACTTTTTACACTTATCATGAATTGATACAATTCTATCACCTTTCATTGATTTCACCTTCTAACATATAGATAATCTCAATGAGAAGTCCATATCTGGCATTATGATATTCTGTCAAATCTTTATGACATTGAAATCTTGCAGAACCTTCCTTTTCACGCATTTTATGAAGTCTTTCAATAAGTTCCATGTAGATTGCTTTCTTTGTCTTTCCTTCCATCATAATTGATGTGTACATACTATTATCATTCAATTCTTTAGGTAATTCATCAACTTCAATATCTTGTATCTCCGTTATTGGTGCATTAACAAGTCTTGGACATTTGTTCATATGTGCAATTTGTTCATTCTTTCCGAATTTACACCAACCAGCATTGCAAAATTCACACTCAATATTCATTAACTTACATTTCATATTATCATCCTTTCTTAATAGAAAAGGGAAACCTTGTATAGTTTCCCTTAAGTAAAATTTTGTAGTTATCATATAAGCGTGATAGTGTAGTTTGTCAGACCGACTTTGAATTGGACTTGTTCCCAAGTGACACCCAACCAAAGACACAACCAGCGTCCTTATACATAACCACACCTATATAATAACATAATGGGAAACATTAATCAATACATTATAACATCTTTATTGTGAAATCTGATGTCTCTAATATCACACCACCTTTCACCCTTTTTGGTACTAACTTACCATGAAAACTTGCACCATAGGTGAACATTTCAAAGATGTGATTACCTTCAATTTCAAATTCACCTTCTTTCATAGTTCCAGATAGTTCATCATCACCAACAGCACTTGTCACCAAATCATCTTTTACATTTTTAGGCATCCCAGCACAAGTGATGATGGTCTTACCATCCTTTATCTTCACATATGTTTTTGGTCTTAAAAAGATACCATCTTGAAAGTCACCTTCATCTTTCCATTTTCCAAGTTCTGTCTTATCTATTTTAAGACTTTTTGGAACTTCAAACCCATACAGTGAAAGGCTGTCAGTATCAGCATACATGAACCGGTCATAGTTCTTCTGTGCATTTCTAATGGTGTAACTTCTAGCATAAGAAGTGATAAAAGATGCTAAAGCTGTATAGATAGGGTCTTTAACTTCTTCTTCACCGGTCTTATACTTAACAACCCCATCATCTTGCATTTCTGGATACTTCCCTTTCATTCTTGGCTTGGTTGCAAACTTTCCATATAAAGCATTAAGCATTAATTTTGCTATTAGTCGCATTCCACCATTTCCAGATAGTTCAGAATCTATTTTAACTTTCATCCAAAAATCAATGTACTTCCTAAAAAATTTAAAATTTTGTCTATACTTATAACCACCACACCATTCAATATTAGTCACATCATAGTGTTCATACATCAATTTGAGGTCAACATTAGTCAATACAAGGTCAACAATTCCTTCACTATCTTTTATATACTCATTATCTAAAAACCTTGAAGTGTTCTTTAATTGAATAGTAGGAAGATGACCCCTTTTAAGAGTTAACCAACAAGACAATTTCTGGATGTATAGAGGGAACTTTTCATCATGAACATATTTACCCTCAAATTTTCTTGGTACACCATAAGGCAACCCACCATGTAACCCATACATAACAGAAGGGTACAAGGAATTAACATCATAAGTTTTTCCATGAACACGCTTGTTTTGAAATATTGGGTTCACATAACACCATCCACCCTTATATGATCTTCTAACATCATTATCATATTCAAGTGGTAATATTGGAAACATTGCTTTGAATTTATCTATTCCTATCCCTATACCGAATAACACATCTTTTTTAAAAAAATTCATTCCATCTGATGCAACTGTCATTTTTTTAAGACCTTGTTTGAACTGTTGATGTAAGGCTTTTGCAACTATGACAACATCATTAAGAACATATTGCTTTTCATGCTCTGTCAGTTCATGACCTATTGGTCTGTACTCATCATAATCAATTGATAGTTTTTGTTCTGGTAGATTAAAAGATTTTGCAATCTTTGATACACTCATTGGTAGTTTTTTCAAACTGTCGTAAAAGGTTGTAGATATAATCTTTTTAGACCAAATCTTATGATAAACTTTCAACATATACCATACACCCATTGAAGATATTACCACATCAAAGGTCTTTTCTTCTCTAGGTGTTTTATTACTGTACTTATAGCCATGTGATAATATCCATGAAACAATGAATTCACCATCAAACTTCAAATTGTGAAAATAGACATCACATGAAGTTTTTGAAACAAATTTCATGAAGTCATCAAGGTTGTTTGATAGGTGAACACATTCCGGTTCTTCTTCAATAGTCACAAGGCAAGAAGCCCAAACCCTTGTTCTTCCTTCAATTTGATATGTGGGTTTGGTTGTTGTTTCAAAGTCACCCATATATCTAGGTTTCATTATCTAATAACCATATTTTTCAAGGTCAATCCCAAGTTCACCGGCTATTTCTTCAAAACGTTCATCTAAGTTATCTTGGTTTTTGCTGTCAAATTGGTTGATTGATTGCACTTCATCATTTTCAACCATCTTTGCAAACTTCTGAATTCCCATCCGGTTCATTTTTCTAGACAAAATCTTATATTCTTGACTATTTTCACCAAATACATTTGCAAAACTTTTCTTATAATTTCTAAAATATTGAGTTTTCTTTTCTTGTATCCATCTTCCGGATACAACTCTTTCTAATGATTGAAAATAACGTTCTTTTGCTTTAGTAGACCTAAAGTGTGAAGACTGCCCAAGAGCAGTTTTTTTCTTTCTGTAAAAGAAATCAGTTTCAACCCCGAAATCTTTGTAGTTCTTATATCCTTGTGGTGCATTTCTTTTCAACTCTTCAATTCTTTCTTGTCTTTTAATATTAGCTTGTCTTTCCAATTTTTTAATGGTTCTATATTCTTCAGGGGTCACTGTTGCACCGGTCTTCACTTTTCTTTCATCGTTATCATAATACCGAATAGTAAATGAACCATCTGAATGATAAATTCTATTAAGTGACCCTTTCTTTCTTCCACTTCTTCCCTTTTTACCAGCCATAAACTGTCACCATCCTTACTTATATAGCATTTCATCATATACTTTTTGATAGATTTCATTTTCCCAATCATCCACAAGGTCAATATCTTGCCCAATTAACAATGATATTTTAGTGCAATAGTTTGTGATTTGAGCTTTTCTTTGTTCAAGTCTCTTCAAGAACATTTCTTTTTTCTTTTCAGATGTGAACTTGAACTGTTTTCCATTGGGTGAACTGACTACAATGTCTGAATGTTCAAGTGATATGAACACACCCCTTTTTGTTTTTTTTACCATAATTTTTCACCTACCTTTCTGAATAGATAAAGGGAATGATTAAAATTATATTATCATCCCCCAGCATCCAATTAGTCAAACATTTCAGAAATCTTCGGGTCAACTGTTCTTCCAGACTTCTTATCCTTGATTTCTTCAATTGCAACCACCCATAAACATGGGTATAACCTGTTGTTATCAACATTCATTTTTGTTTCTTCCACAACAATGATACAATCTTTAGTTGGTGGAACAACTTCTTTTCTGAACTTTAAATCAATAAATGTTCCATTCTTTTGTACTGCTTTGAAGGCCTTGAACTTCTTTCCTTCCTTTGTTTGTCTGTCAAATACCTTTACTTGAATCTCTTTTGTTGCCATTAGCAAACACCTTCCTTATTATTATTTGGTTTCAATGAACCCAGAAGGCCACCATCCATTTGATGACCTTTTACTTCATTAAACTTGTCCACCTAATGTAGACCTTCAACCACTTCACATATAGCGTTGATGATGTCATATTCATTTACTAATATGATAGAATCATGACCGGTAAAATACAACATGAATTCTTCTGGTTTCCTTGATTGTTTACTATTTACCATTAAAACATCACCCAAAGCCTTCAATAACTTGTCCTTTTTCATTTCTTTCAATCCCTTCATATTTAATTTTCCATCTACCTTAATTATAGCATATATTTTACATAATGCAACACTTTTTTACAAAAAAGTTTATAAAATTGTGTAGTATAATGTCATTGAAAATGGTTTCATGAAATGTTATAATATAATTGACAAATTTAGGAAAGGGGGAATTCATACATGGTTGAATTCTTTAAAGAAAATTTACAAGCCGTTGTTGGTATTTGCTTTGGTGTTTTATCTTTTATAGTTCCTTTTATTCTTAAGAATAAGAAAGCAAAGTCTATTGCTGACATTACTATGAAAATTCTTAAAAGTCTTCCGACATATATTCAGATTGCTGAAAAAATAGGCGGTTTCAATGGCGAAGACAAGAAAAGATATGTAATAGAGCAAATAAAAACCATTATTGAGAACAAGGGAATTAACATTGACATTGTTCAGTTTGATGAAGAAGTTGAAAAATTAGTATCAATGACAAAGACTGTTAATGTGAGTAAGAAACCAGAAGGGGTGACTTATAAATGACATTAGAAGAACTTCAACAACAAGTGCTTACACTACAAGAAGAGATGAACAAGGTTATTGCTGAAAGGGATGAAATCAAAAAGAACCATGAAACATTGATTCAAGAACATGAGAAAACAAAACAAATTAATCAAGAATTGTTCTTAAAGGTTACAACCCCAGCAACCAAAGACCCAGAACCAGAACCACCTAAACCGGTGGAAGATGTTGCGAATGAATTTTATTTTGGAAAATAAGAAAGGTGAGGTGATTATTCATGGCAACGATTATTGATTTACAAAACAGTATTAAGGCTAATGCATCTGCTGAATATAATGAGAGAATACCAGAAGCAACAAGGGATAATATCACAGCAATTGGGAACACGCTTTTGACATACAAAGCGTTAAAAGATGAATGGTTGGACACTTTAATTAATAAGATTGCAATGTCAATTGTAAGATCTAAAATGTCAAAAAACAAACTCGCAAAATTTAGAAAGGGAACAATTCCTTTTGGTGATACAGTTGAAGAAATCTGGATTGAAATTGCAAAGGGTGAAAACTTCAACCCAGATGCAACAGATCCTTTTACCAAAAAGAACCCATCTGTTAAAACCATCTATCATAGACAAGACAGAAAACTCCAATACACTGTTACTGTTCAAGATGCACAATTGAGAACGGCATTCCGAAGCGAAAGTTCATTAACAGGCTTTGTCAATGGAATTATTAATTCCTTGTACATTGCAAGAACTTATGATGAATATGTAATGACAAAGGAATTATTTGGCTCTTATCGTGATGGTGCTATTGCTAAAGTGGATGTAATAACAGACCAGGCGTCTGCGCTTGCATTCTGTCAGAAGGTGAAACAAGGTGTAAGAAATTTGTCTTATATGCGTGACATATATAATAAACAAGGTGTAATGACGTCAACGGATAAAGACCAATTAACTATGCTTATTCAAAAAGATGTTATATCAGCATTAGAAATGCACTTATCCGGTGTGTATAACCTTAAAGATGTATTGTGGGATGTTGAAACTATTGAAATTGATGACTTTGGTTCTTATACCGGTAGATATGCAATGTTAGTTTCCAATGATGCACCACAAATCTATGACACTTTGTCTGATACAGAAAGTCAAAGAAATGGAAAGGGTAAATATACAAACTACTTTGTTAACACTTGGGGATTGTATTCAATTTCATTATTTGAAAATGTGTTATCATTTGAAATTGACCCAACACCAGATGCAGTAAATGACTTAAATGATGAAAATGATGACACAACTGTTACAGATTAACAAATTGGGGTGGGGTTCTTCCCTATCCCTATTTTATTATAAAGGGGTGGTTATATGATAGTAACACCACAATCAGACATTTACTTATTATCAGATATTCACATTGACAGAACACACACAATTGATTTTGAAAACGAAACTAAACAAACAGAATTTTTCATATCCAAACAATTATATTTTCTTACAAACTGTAATTTTATAAGAAAAGAAAACAGTATTCCGGTTGAAATTCCTTATGATGAATTAATGAATGTTAATTATCTAATGTATAGAAATGATGGTGATAAATGGTATTATTGTTTTATCACTAGGAAAGAATATGTTTCCAATGATATAACAAAATTATTCATTGAAACAGATGTTCTTCAAACTTATATGTTTGATTATGAACTTATGGAATGTTATGTTGAAAGAATGCACCACGACCGTGCCTTCATTAATCCGGGCGACCCAATACAACAAACACAAAGAACCTACCACCATGTTAAAGAAAATTTGGAACTTGGTGAAAAAATGGAACTTGCATCAGAACAACTTATCAAAAGTGTCAAACCAACGGTGAATATGTTCGAACAACCAACACTTGTTGTGAGCAGAGAAGAATTATTTGATGGCGGGGGTAACCACTTTTGTAATTTTAGATTGAATGGAAGAGGAACACCTTATTATGTTTACTTTGCTTTCAAGAACACTTCAAGTTCTGGTGTAATTGGAAATGCAAAATTTAAGATAAATACAAAATATGATGGGATACAACAACGGTATGAGAACCCTGTAATTGTAAGGTTGACAAGTGCATTAGATAGTGGACAATATTCACTACAAGGTGACATGGGAAATTTAGCACCAATTAACGACCAAAAGATTGTTGCGGTTATTCCTATTCAAAGACCTATGTTCACACCAATATTAAGAACGGAAAGCATTGATGGCGAACAAATTTATTATTACGACCTTACGCACGAACCAATAGTTGCTTTACAATCAAACTTTACAGATGAAAATATTAAAATCATCAACATCCATGAAACCAAACCAGAAATATTAGGAAAAATTAGTTATAATATACCCCAATTTAATGTTCCAAGTTTTAGAAAAACAAGTCACATTCAAAACAATGAAAGCAAACTATTCACAGAAGAATTCACAAAATATCAACTGCTTTCTGATTATTCAAACATTCAAGAATTATACCCAACTAAGTATTCGGATATGTATGAACATAATATTCTATATGATGTAATCCCTTCAATTAACAATAAAGAATTCTTAAGAGTGGATGAATATAATGAACCAAACAGCGTATTCATAGACAGCCAAGACAAATCAATTCCCCTTGCAACTGATTATTATCAAAACTATATTCAGAATAACAAAGCAAGTCGAGTTGCTGGGATGGCTATTCCGATTGCATCAACTGCAATTGGTATTGGGGCAACATTCATTCCAGGCGGTCAAATTGCTGGGGCTTCAATGATTGCAAGTGGTGTTGCATCTGTTGGTGGTAATATTGCGGGTCAACTAGCAAAAGAAAGTGACCTAAAGAATAGACCAGACACGATAAGGAAAACGGAAGGTGATATTCTTCTTGCTTTAAAAATGAATAATTTTACTTATCGTTTCCAAATCTTGAAACCTTTAAGCGATTACTTAAAACAAGCGTATGACTTCTTAAGGGTTTATGGTTATAAAACAAAACGGTTCGTGAAACCAAATTTAAAAACCCGTTATTTTTACAACTATATCAAAACCGTTGGTGCTACAATTACCGGAAATTTAGACAAAGAAATTATTGAAGAACTTGTTCAAATATATGATAAAGGTTTAACCTTCTGGCATTACAGAGACGAAGGAAATTTTGTTTTCAAAAATTATCAATATGAGAATATAGAAATGAATTTAATATAAAGGGGTGATATAATGTCAATATTTAATAACACAGTTTTTCAAAGTGATAAGTCCACACAAGAGGTTATTTTTGACCTTTTGATGTGGCAATGGAAAGATATTGCAATTAATCTATTCATTTGGAATGGTCTTCCTAAAACACTAAAACCGGAAATCATGGAACAATTATTATATGAATATGGGAAACTATTATTTTTTAAAGATAAGGACAAAGAAGACTTAATTTTGACCCTTCCTTTTGAATTTCAAGATGAAATCAATTTGTACGGCGAATGTGAAAGGTATCGTGCTTTTGGCCACAACTACAACAAGATGCTAACAAAGGACAATTCTGTTATCATAAGAAATAATAGGTTGATGATACCTACAAGGTTTTTTATTGAAATATATTGTTTGAAGATGGCAAATCTTGAAAGTGCAATCGATGTGAACATCGAAAACACAAAAACACCGGTAATCTTTGAAGGTCAAGAAAAAGCACTTCTATCTATGAAAACAGTATATAACAAGATAAACAAAAATGAACCGGTTTTCTATAAAGTGAAGATGAAAGGTGAAGACTTTTCCTTGAATGCTCTTAACACTGGTGTTGAATTCATTTCAGATAAATACATGGATTTGTATAAACGATATGAAAACAGACTTCTTTCTTATCTTGGACTAAACAACAGTGACATCGACAAGGCTGAAAGGGTTAATGTACAGGAAACAAATTCAAATGATGAATTCATTAAAGGGAACTTTCAAAGAATGTTAAAATCAAGAAAAACAGCGTGTGAAGAAATCAATTCAATGTTCCCAGAACTGAACATCACTGTTCAACCAAACCCAGAAATATTCAAAGAACCAGAACCGGTGAAAGTAAACCCAAATGACCCAGTCTATGAACCACAGAATGAAGGTGATGAATAATGACACAATATACAGTTGAATTAAGAACCATATTAGATGACCCAGAACAGAACATCTTTGATTTTACTTACGATAAAATACCTGGTGTTGATTATACAGCACTTGAACAACTTTTCAAAGACCGGTTCTATTTTAGTGAAATTGGATGTGAAACAGTTGACCGGTTCAAACATTATTTAAAAAATCAATGGCAAGAAAGTATGTTTATTTATAATAAAAAGAAAAAAGCATATATGACAGAAATCAACATATTAAAGACCTTCAACACCACCGGTTCAAGTGAGAATGAACAGACCTACTACGACACGCCTATTAATAAGGATGTGCGAGGGAACCCTTCAAACATATCAGATGTTAAAGGTTCAACAAATTCAAGTGGTTATGCTGGACAGACAGAAAGTGAGTTAATTGAAACTTACTTTCAACTACTTCATGACCTTGACAGTGAATTTATAGACCAATTTCAGAACTTGTTCATGGGGGTGATGTAAATGTTGGGTAAGGGTCTTATAAAATTAATGAAATCAAAAATAATGTATCCTATCATTGAAGGTGTTGTGATAGGTGCAACAATTTATTTTCTAATGAAAGGTGGGGTATAAAATGATTATAAAAATAAACGAAAAGGGAATAATTGAAAATGTCCAACATAGTAGACTAATTCAAGGTAGTAGCAATATAAATAAAATAACGTTATTTGCTAAAGTTGATACAGATTATTACGCTCACATCAACTTTAAATTGACTGATAGTGATTACTCTGCTCCAATGGAACTGCAACCATTCGAAGAGGGCGGCTATAATTGTTGGGAGTATTCAGTTACTAGCGGAATAACTAAAAATGCCGGTAAAATCCAATTAGCCATACAATTAGGCAAGGGCGATATAATAATAAAATCACCTATGTTAATTATACCCATTGAAGAGTCCATTGGTGAGGGTGAAGCAATTGAAGACCCAGACACTCTAAATGACCTCTTTGAAGCAATTAACGGAAGAGTATCTTTCAGTTATTTGGAAGGTACTTTACTTGATTATGTTCAAAAAGAGGAAGGGAAAACATTATCATCAAATGATTATACAACACCTGAAAAAGATAAAGTCAGTTTAATCCCAAGTGACTTTACAGATATCATTCAGAAAGTCAGAGATACCCCATCAACTGAAAATATATTGACAACCATTAAGGCAGTTATGGCAGAAGGCTATTTAGTAGATAAACCCAAATCCTTAACAACTAGGGAATGGGTGTTGACACAAATAGAAGCAGTGACAGGGGTTGCTTTAGAAGGGTATATCGACCAAGACCAATTTGCAGCATTTATTAGAGATACCATTGACCCAGCGTTTCTAGATTTTGATACAAACATTGCCGCAAATACACAAAATATAAGTAATAATACACAAAATATAAGTAGTAATACTCAAAATATAGATATTTTACATACAAGTGTTACAGATAATACCCAAGCAATAAACACACTAGAGACAAATGTTACAGATAATGCCCAAGCAATAACCACACTGTGGAATAGAGGTGTTTCAAAATATCATCTAGCAACCATAAGTTCTAGCGGTCCAACCTCGCTAACAACCGCTGACCTTAATGCGTATAGCTTAATATTGGTGGAACTCGAATTAAAACCTACTAACACCTTTATTACTAATCTAGAAGTGCATACAGTAAGCAGTACGGTAACACCAGAAGTATTTAGCTATACACAAAGAAATATTATGGGGGGAATTTGTTATATCGGGGAGTCAGCGAATCCTCTAATAAAAACTGCAGAGGATTGCAGTAGTGCTGGTGGAACTTGGGAACCAACAACATCCGAATATGCAGCTTATGGTGGGGTTGCGTTGTACTTCGAGAACAGGTCAACGGTAGACGTAAGTGATACCGTGAGCCTTTCTAAGGCATACCTCAAAGTGTCAAATCAAAACGGGAATTTAACAGCATATATGCCTACGGGGAATTCAAATTATACAATTCAAATGCACATTTATGGAATCGAATAGGAGGATGTGAAATAATTTATGTGGTATGACAAAGGTCAATTATTATCTTTCAGAAAATTACTTAATTTCTTAGTTGGTCATAGGGGTGTTGGAAAGTCTTATGATTTTAAGAAATGGTGTTTAAATGACTTCATCAAGAATGGAAATCAATTCATATGGGTTCGTAGATATAAAACAGAACTTAAAAAACTAAAAAACTTCTATGATGACATCTTTCAAGAATTTAAAGGTCATAAACTTGAAATCAAAGGAAATGAATTCTTAATTGATGGGAAAACATCTGGATGGTTCTTGGCTTTGTCAATTTCCACATCTTTCAAATCTGTTCCCTTTCCAAAGGTTGACAAGATTGTCTTTGATGAATTCTTAATTGATAAAACAACCTATCGTTATCTATCGGATGAAGTCTATATTCTACTTGACCTTGTGGAAACAGTTTTTAGAAGTCGTGATAATGTAAGGGGTGTATTCTTAATCGGTAACAACATCACTTGGGCAAACCCTTATTTCTTACATTTCAAAGTACCCATAATGAAGAACAGACGCTTTTGGACATCTGGTGAAATCTGTGTAGAAAGTTTCAAAGACCAAGAATTCATTGACAAGAAACTTAAGACACGCTTTGGAAGGTTAGTCAGTGAGAATGCCCGTGATTACATGGAATATGCGATTGAAAACAAATCGTTACTTGACAATGACACATTCATTGAGAGAAGACCACCACAAGCAAGGTTCAAATGTTGCATTCAGTACAACGGCAAAACATACGGCTTTTGGTTAGACAATAAGAATGGTCTTTACTACTGTTCAAAAGAGTATGACCCATATACAAGAAACATCTATACATTAACCAGAGAAGACCACACACCCAATGCACTTCTTATCAAGAATGTTTCATCAACTTACATCAAAGACATTGTTTGGTGTTTCCGTACAGGTAATGTAAGGTTTGATGACATACAAGTCAAGTCAGTATGTTTCGAGATGTTCTCATACTTTGTAAGATAGAGCAAACCCCTATCCT
>ENA-UOOR01004122-UOOR01004122.1-fermentation-metagenome-genome-assembly--contig:-NODE-4122-length-11868-cov-2.517819_pt1 | contig 11868 bp, 10 predicted proteins | sample MGYA00245780_ERZ724029 | MGnify/ENA primary metagenome ERZ724029 (study PRJEB28704, sample SAMN03018315) | fermentation metagenome | biome: anthropogenic terrestrial biome; feature: soil; material... | reverse complement strand
ATTGGTCGCAAATTGATTGTAACATGAAAATAGACGGCAAAGCATACTTCCTTACCGTCTAACACGAGGTTATGTAAATAATTTTCACCTTGTTTTATCATAGATAAAATAAGAAGTCATGTATGAGTTCGAATCCTCATACATGACTTCTTATTGGTGCGGGCGACAGGACTTGAACCTGCACGGTCGCCCACCAGATCCTAAATCTGGCGCGTCTGCCAATTCCGCCACGCCCGCATGATTACAGCAAAAATATCATAACACAGAAAAAAAGGGTAGTCAAGATAATTAAACCTTGCTACCCAAAATAAAAAACTATAAATATAACAATTCATTATAACAATTCATCCAGGTTTTCTAAAGCATCCATTAATTCTTCCTCAGTAGGGAATTGATAACCGCCCTCAAGTACTCTGGTTTGCCAATCCTGTGGCAATTGCGATACACTTATAGGCAATTCCGTTAAAAGTTCGCCTCCCATAGTAATTGGCCCCTTGTATACACCCAAATATTCCCCGCATTTGGCAATATGCCTTTTGGCATCATCTGCAGGGCAAAATCCCTCAACGTCTTTACTTATAATCACAGTGCCCTTATCCGCTTCGTAAACCTGCCAACCCAATCTTTCCAACTCAGCATAGGTTTTACCCACAAAATCGACATCATCTTTTAATTCTCTGGTTTCAAGATGATGGCATTTACGATAATAAATTTGTTCTTTTACTATGGTATGGCCGCCTATGGTTTTTGTTTCCGCCATAACCGCTACGCTATTATTTGGAGTTTGTACAGGTGCTTCTACAGTTTGTGGTTCCATAACAAGGCTCATTATTACAAAACTGATTAGGAATACACCACAAAAAATCCCTAACAAAACAACTCCTGTAATCAATGGCTTTTTAACAGACATTTCATCCCCTCCCATGCCTATTATTGCCATATTTTGGGCTTTTATACCAATCATTCTTCTTATTATCTTATTCATCTATTTAAAAAATGTTAAAGACACCCTTTTTAAGGGTGTCTTTAGAATTAATTTTACGTTTATTAAACTTAACTGAGTTTTTCTATCAATTCATCGGAGATATCTGCATTGCTGTAAACCGCCTGTATATCGTCATTATCTTCCAGCTTGGCTATTAAATTCAAAAGCTGTTCGGCTTGCGCCTCATCTGTTATTTCAATAGTGTTTTTAGCAAGCATGGTAATTTCAGCTTCAGCTATTTCAATACCAGCCGCCTCAACAGCATTTTTAACAGCCTCTAAATCCTCGGAAGTGGTAATGATTTCAGCTTCACCGTCTTCAACAGTTATATCTTCCGCACCTGCATCTAAAGCAAGCATCATTAGTTCATCTTCATCTTTACCTTCCATATCAACCGTCATCCTACCCTTACGCTCAAACATCCAGGCAACACATCCTGTTTCGCCAAGGTTGCCGCCGTTACGGGAAAAAATGTAACGCACTTCACTAGCCACCCTGTTACGGTTATCGGTAAGTATTTCACACAAAATAGCAACACCAGCAGGGCCGTAACCTTCATACAGCACTTCATCATAGGCAACGTTATTCGTATTGCCTGCCGCCTTCTGGATGGAACGGTTTATATTATCCACGGGCATATTATTGGCACGAGCTTTTTGTATGCACAATTTTAAGCGAAAGTTACCTTCAGGATCAGGCCCACCCTGACGTACAGCTACAAAAATTTCTTTGGAAATTTGGGTAAATATTTTGCCTTTGATTTCATCCTGCTTACCCTTACGACGTTTTATATTGGACCATTTTGAGTGTCCTGACATGAAAATACCCCCTATGTTTCATAAAAATTTATTATTACTCATTTAAGGCTACTAATTCTATTTTACCCCAGGCCGCCAATTTATCATCCTTAACAGCTAAAACGCCAATGACTCTTTCAATGTTTTTGGCAAAATCAACTGCCTTGGCCAAATTTTCTGCACTCTGCACCAAATTGGCACTTGCTGTAGCAACACTATCCGCAAGCTCAACCGAAGGTGAAAGGATAACTACACCATCAGCCTTACCATAGCTAAAGGAAGGCCCTACAGTACCTGAGGAAGTACATACCCCCAAAGGCAGTAATTCTTTTTTTATATTCAAAGCAACCTTATTATTAAAAGGAGAATGGTTACCAAAGAATAAACCTATAGTTTTATCGGTATTGCCTGCTAAAAAAATATCACCACCGTTTTCCACTATGACTTCATTACTTATTGGCAACAAAAACCTGCCTATAGCAGAGGCAAACGCACCTGCCACGGCTGCCATCGGCCCTACACCCGCAAGATTGGCCGCACCTGTCATCCCTTGAGCTATTTGAGGTGCATCAGGCAGAAATTGATGGGGCTTATGCGTAACCAAAAATTCAGGATCGCGCTTTATATATTCATTCAAATCATTACGATAATATTTGATCAGCGCTTCTATTTCCCTGCTCAAGCTTTCATACCATTTATCCTGTGGTAAACCAATAGATAAATCTGTATCCTCATAAGTTACTGTACGAAAACTTAAATTGCTGTTATATAACTTTCGGTAATCTCTTTTTTCATACATAGTTAAAACTTCACACTAATAGTTTTAAATGGACAAGCTTTTAAGCACTGATAACAAACGATACATTTTTCACTATTGAAATCAACTGTCATTTCCGGCCTTTTTATATACAAGGCTCCTGTAGGACAAGCACCTGTACAAGCCCCACAATGTGTGCATTTATCCTTATTCCATATAACTTGTTCATCCAGTGATGTTACTTTAATCCCAATCGACTTGAGCCAAGCCAAAGCATTTTTATAGTTTTCCTTTGCAGCTTCTATCTCTATTGCCAAAAAACCATCTTTATGAGGATTGATTTCAGCTTTGATTATTGTAGGTACCAAATCATAATTTTTGATCAATTTATAAAGGATGGGCTGATCCACTGTATTATTGGTAAACTGCAAAACTATTTTTTTGGTTATATTCAAAGTTTACACCCCCTATTCCTTATTTCTTGGGCTGGGCAGTAATTGTGTGGGTTCACCAAGTTCAAATTTACCTGCCTCAATCCATTCCTTAAGAGTATTGGCAATTTTTTTAGCCTTAGGATAACTGGATAAAGGTGCCGTGGGAACTTTTTTGCCCATTACAGTTACTTCACCGCTCTTTAATTCCGCATAAGTAACCTTACCTAAATTACCCGGTTCGGCAGCAGGATATTTAGTACCGTAATCGATTATATAACCTTCTATATCGGCATCACTTACGGCTGTAAACTCAAGCATTTCTTCATCCAATATAGGAATAGGAATACCAACACCGGTGCAAAGGCTGCAGCCATAGCCTGTTATGCTTGCTCCACGCAAATATTCAGGCGTCATTTGCTTCAAATCGCCAACCAGTGACAGCGTACCTGCACCACCCGTAGGAATACCTTTGGCATTACGCTCGCAATCGTAATCATGCTGAGTACCGTTCCAGGCCACATAACCTATACCGCCACCAAAAAATATCCTTGTACCTATACCTATAGTACGGAAATACGGATCATTAAGTAATGGCGATAACTGGCCCGCAGATGAATAAGTAATATTTCCGAGATTCGGCTGTAAAATACCCATATAAGTGTAGATAGTTTTATCGGTAGTATTGGCACCGATATTGTAATTTTGGTAAGTATTGCGTGGACTGAACATAAAGGCATCACGCAAATCATTCAATGTAATTGTTTTTTCGAATTTGGTCCTGGGATAACAATCTGTACCATAAGCAGTAGCACGAAATTTTACTTCCCTACCCGCAACCAAGTCTTCTATAACATGGCCGCCGCCATAACGGAACTCACCTGGGTGCTTAATGTTCAAAGGATCGCCTTCCACTACCTCTGTTGCACCTATGTAGGCATCAACAGCCGCAATGCCCGCATAAGCGGATACATCGTTTAACCAAACTTTACTCATTTTCATTTTTGGTTTGGTATGACCAAAATTCAAAAATGCTCCGGAAGAACACATAATGCCAAAAGTACCTGTTGTAACAACATCTATTTTTTTGGCGGCTTTTTTAGTACCTTCCTGTTTAACTATTTCAATGACCTCTTCGGCAGTTACCACAACAGCGGTACCTTTACGGATCTTTTCATTTATTTCTGCAAAAGTTTTTTTAACTTCCATTTATAATGCACCTCCATAATTACTTTGGTTTATAAAGAAAAAGGGCTACAGCCATTCAGCTGCAGCCTAGAACATTCGTAATTTATGGTTCAGCTTAGCCAAATAGTTTTTGTTTTCAGTTGTAGGAGTAAAACTGCACATGAAAACAAAGCCTATAGGCTCTGTAGCAATAGCAATGATGTTTTTATTTTTTTGATAATACATCACTTTACCCCCCTTTATAAACAATAACATTATAGCAAAAAAAACTTTGTATGTAAAGGGTAAAGCCTGCTGATAAGCCTTTTAAATCAATTTTAATTATGTAAATGCAACAAAAATTTGTTTATATACGTCATAAGAATAAATGCATTATTTACCAAACTCCAAATATGTATTTGGTACGGGTCCTACAATTATTGTTTCCACTAAAGGCAAACTTACATTGGTATTGATATTTTTTTTATTAAAGGGTACAGCAAAATTTATAACGGTATAAATATTTAAATTCAACCTATGTTTACTTTGGTTAATACCAACAGCTATGAACTCATCTGAAATTTCAACCTCAACATGACCTACAGGTGTAACCTTTACATGTAAAGGAGGGCCTATGTTGGCAAGTAAAGTAATGCCACTTATTACACCGCTGGGAATAGCAATACCTTCTTCAGCAAGGATTCGCAATTTTACTTCAACATTTTGGGATATGGAATTGCTAAGCGTACTTATAGCAATGCTGTTAGGCTGCACAAGTGTTATATAGCCTTCCTCATTTTTTTCTATTTTAACAAGCTCATTGTAATCCTCATTAGCAATTTCTTCCTCAACCACTTCGTTTATCAAACGTATAACAGCAAGATGTATTCGCTGCTCGGCAACCAAATTTATAATAGGCGTAATTTGGGTATCTATCCATAACAATAAAACCGTACTTAATAAAAGCATGGTTAGCAAAACTATTATGGGTTTTTTAACACATCTTTTACTACCCCATTTAGACATAAAGCCACCCCCAAAACAATATATGCATTTAAGTACAAAAGTGTGCTGATAATAAGCCTACTTATATATAATATTAATGGTAATTTTTTGAAAAATGCACCCCACTCCTTTATAGAATAAAAAATTTATGTTATAATAGCCAAATAGTACATGGGATTTAGCAAGCATATCATATAATTATTATTGTAATATTTTAATGGAGGTATTTAATATGCCTAACGGAGAACATCCAAACAGACCAACTACACCTAATAAACATAACCCACAAAGACGTGCCGGTTCTCGCAGAAAAAACGGTAAACCAAAACGCGGTTTCTGGCACACATTCGGTCTTGCCGCAACTATACTTATATTGGTAATAGCGGCTGTTACCCTAGCATATACGGCTGTTGTTTTAAAAGATTTGCCTGATTGGGATTCCACCCATATGCTTTCCGCTGAAACCAGCTTTTTGTACGATACAAACGGTGAGCTTTTCATGGAACTGCATGCTAAAGAAAACCGTACCAACGTATCATTGGATGAAATGCCCGATTATTTGCTTGATTGCTTTATAACCTCTGAAGACACTCGTTTTTATAACCACTTTGGCATAGATATAAAAAGAATATTCGGTTCCTTTGTGGCAGATGTTAAAGCGGGAAGCTTTGCTCAAGGTGCCAGTACTATTACCATGCAGTTAGCCAGAAACGCTATTTTGGAAAATCAAGATAAAAAACTGGCACGCAAAATCAAAGAAGCTGCTTTGGCTTTACAAATTGAAAACCGCTACAGTAAAGATGAAATCCTTACCATGTACCTTAACGAAATTTATTTTGGACACGGAGCTTACGGTGTACAGGCAGCCAGCCAAAGATATTTTGCCAAGGATGTTTCTGAGCTGACCTTAAGTGAATGTGCAATTTTAACGGGTGTTATTAAGAACCCCAAATATTACTCACCTATTTTGAATATAGAAAACTGTTACAAAAAACGTGATGTAGTACTGAATAACCTAGCTAATCTTAAACCTGAATATAAAACACAGGTTGCAGAAGCAAAAACAGAAGAAATAACCTTAAAAGAAGGCGTTGAAGAAAGCAGCTATAAATATCCTTGGTTTACGGATTATGTAATTGATGAAGCCGAGGACATTTTTACAGACTTGGGTATAGATAACATCAATATATATACGGGCGGTTTTAGAATTTATACTACTCTTGATCCAACTGTTCAGGGCTTAATGGAAGAAGCTTATGCAAACAACAATAATTTTCCCAGCAGCAATACTGATAACCCAGTACAAAGTTCTATGGCTGTAATGGATGTTAATAACGGTAATGTTTTAGGCTTGATAGGCGGCAGAGAGCATACTACAATGCGCGGTTTGAACCGTGCCGCAGATATTACCCGACAGCCCGGTTCTGCTTTTAAGCCGATAGGTGTTTTTTCAGCCGCTATTGAAAAGGGCTACTCCCCTGCTACAGTAGCAAATGATGTACCAACTACTTTTGGCAGCAATTATAGCCCCGATAACTATGACGGCAGATACAGGGGTGTTATATCAATGCGCGCTGCCGCCAAAGATTCCGTAAATATACCTGCTGTTAAATTTCTACAAATGATTGGCCCCAAAGCCGGTATAAGCATGTCTAAAAAATTAGGTATAAAGGTAGATGAATCGTCTGATAACAACCTTGCTTTGGCTTTAGGCGGGCTTACCTATGGAACCTGTCCCTTGGATATGGCGCATTTGCCAATGCAGGTGTGTATTCTCCCCCCAAATCTATTTTAAAAATAGTTGATTCAGGTGATAACATAGTTTATGAGGCAACACCTAACCAAACTATTGCTATGAAAGATACCACAGCCTATATGGTAACCAATATGCTTCAAACCGTTACTAATGAAGGTACCGGTAGAAGAGCAAGGTTGAGCCGCCCTGTAGCATCTAAAACAGGTACGACCCAGCTTCCGGATAAATCAATTTTTAAGGGCATAAAAGGTAATAAGGATGCTTGGTTTGCAGCTTATACTCCTGAAATGGTAGGTGTGGTTTGGATGGGATACGATGAAGACCAGTCTAGTAACGGCACTCCACAATATCTGCGTCAAATTTATGGCGGTAAATATCCTGCTCAAATTTGGAAATACGTTATAGGCGGAGCCACTAAAAACCTGCCTGCTAAATCCTTCACCAAGCCAAGCGGTATAGTATCGGCTACAATCGATACAAAATCAGGGCTTTTAGTAAGCAAATTAACACCAAATTCATACACCAAAACAGAAATCTTTGATAAGAATAATCTGCCTAAAGAAATATCTTCCATATGGCAAGTTGTTAAAATTTGCCCTGAAACAGGTGGCAAAGCTACGGAATATTGCCCTAATCCTGTAGAAAAAATCCTTTTTACCGCACCAAAAGAAAGTAATAAAATAACAGGTAGAGGGGCAGACAGTTCACTACAGGTTCCTACCAAAACCTGCACCGTTCATACAACACCGCAAGCAAATGTTGATAATAATGACAATAAAGGGAAAGGTAACGGCAATAACAACGACGGCTCAGCAGACACAACTATGAATACACCAACCGACTTTACAGTTAGCCTAAACGGCACAACAGCATTTTTAGAATGGACCGATAATATAAGCGGCCCTTCGGTAATGTATGAAATAGAACGCTGGGAAGAAACCTCTAATGAAACAAAAACCATTACTACCTATTTTAATGATGTTTCTGATAAAAATCTTTCGTCCGGCAAAACTTACTATTATAGGATTCGAGCTGTTTATGAAGATAAGTCGCAGTACAGTTCATGGTCATCCCCTGTTTCAGTGAGCGTGCCTGCGGAATAACCTGCTTTGAAGACTAAAAAAGCACCTCCAATAGGGGTGCTTTTTTTTATGTTAATTATTTAACTCTATTACCGTAACACCAATACCGCCTTCATAGTAATCACCTATACGGATTTTTTTAACCAGGCGATGTTTTTTCAAATACGGAGTAAGGCCTGCTCTTAAAGCGCCTGTACCCTTACCATGAATAATACGTACTTGCTTTAAGCCGCTTATAAAAGCATCATCTAAATATTTATCTATAACATCCACCGCTTCATCAACCATCATGCCACGTAAATCTATTTCAGCGGAAATAGTTTTAGCTTTTTCTGTTCTCACCCTGTTGGTTGAAATATTTTTTTCAATAGCCTGGGCACTTTCATCTTTTCTTAAATCAGCAAGTTTAAGGGTGATTTTCATTATGCCAACCTGAATAAGCACATTATTATCCTCATCAGGCAAAGATAATACCTGGCCTTTTTGACGCAATTTGGGTATTTCCACCAAATCACCGGGTTCAACTGTTTTAGGTGCTTCTCCCAAATATTTATCTTTAGGAAGTTTATCACGCAGGTTCCCTTCCATTTTTTTAAGTTTTTCTCTGGCTGCCTGAATTTCCTTGCCTGCACCCTGTACATATTTAAGCTGATCTTTCAAGGATTTATAAAGCTGCTCACTGGCAGCACGTGTTTCTTCTACCAACTTTAAACCTTCTTCATGAGCCTTACGCATAACAGCAGCTTCCTGATTATGCAAATCCACCTGTTTGGCATTGATTTCACGCTCTTTTTCAACCAGCCTGGCTTGAATAAGTTCCGCTTCCTTCCTTGCTTCTTCAGCATAAAGGCGGTTTTGCTCCAAGTTGCTTATAAAATCTGCCACTTCTTGTTTATCCGTGCTTATGAAAGTATTTGCTCTTTGAATAACTGCCTCATTAAGGCCCAACCTACGTGAAATTTCAAAAGCGTTGCTTTTACCGGGTACCCCCATCAGCAAGCGATAAGTAGGACGCAGGCTTTCCACATCGAATTCCACACTGGCATTAATAAAGCCCGCCCTATTATAGGCAAAGGATTTAAGTTCGCTATAGTGCGTAGTGGCAATTACTTTAGCCTTTACTTTTTGCAAATACTCTAAAATAGACATAGCCAAAGCAGCACCTTCTGTAGGATCTGTACCTGAACCAAGCTCATCCATCAGAATCAAAGTGTTTTCATTGGCATTTGACAAAATTTGTACTATATTAGTCATATGCGCTGAAAAAGTACTCAAGGATTGCTCTATACTTTGTTCATCACCGATATCGGCATAAATTTCCTGAAAATAAGCTATTTCCGTACCATCATCGGCAGGTATATGCAAGCCGGACAATGCCATTAAGGTAAGTAAGCCTATGGTTTTCAAGGTAACGGTTTTACCGCCTGTATTAGGGCCTGTTATCACCATAGCCTGCAAATTTTTATCCAAATGCACATCTATAGGCACCACTTTACCTTGAATCAAAGGGTGCCTTGCCTTTTTCAAATTGATTATGCCGTTATTGTTGATTTTAGGCGCAGTGCCATCCATTTTAACACTTAAATGTGCTTTAGCAAAAATAAAATCAAGATGTGCCAATTCCTCAAGGCTTAAAATTATCTCATCATGAAAATTTAAGACCACCATGGTCAAGGCCCTTAAAATAGCAATTATTTCCTCTTCTTCTTCGGCTCTTAGTTTTATTAATTCATTATTGGCTTCCATTACCGCCATAGGTTCAATAAAAAGCGTGGAACCGCTGGCGCTCATATCATGCACCATACCGGGAACATTTGACCTGTATTCCTGCTTTACGGGCACTACATAACGGTCGCCCCTGATGGTTACTATTGGATCTTGCAAATACTTGGCTGTATTGGGGCTTTTGATAAAATTATCCAAACGCTCTTTGATTCTGCTTTGGTGTGTATTGATTTTGCGGCGGATTTGGTAAAGCCTTTCACTGGCCCCATCCGCCACGGTATTTTCAGGAGTAACAGCCTTTTCAATGGCGTTTTCCACTGTTTTAAAAATACCCAGCTCCTTGCTTATAACCTTTAAAATAGGAAATTGGCCTTTTACCTGAGTAAAAAAATCCTTGTTTTGCCTGGCTGCTCTACAAGTATCGGCTACATCCACCAATTCTTTCAAATTCATAATGCCGCCCAGGGCAGCTCTTTTCATGGCTTCCCGTATATCCCTTACCCCGCCTAAACTATAGGTAGGATACAAACGTAAAATATCCCTGGCTTCACCGGTTTCCTCCAAGGCTGCTGTTACTTCAGCTAAACCATTCATGGGCTCCAGCATAAGGCAGCGCTCTTTGCCCATACTGAAAGAAGCCTTTTCTACCAATTGCAGAACTATTTTATCATACTCTAATTTTTGACGGTATTTATTCATAAAAACCCCCATAATTCATAAAGGTTATTCTACACCTCTATAATAATGACCCTTGGTAAAAGAACCAATAGCAAATTTAGCTATTCTTTCCTTAAGTTCAACATAATTCGGTTCAATTTTGTTTTTACAAGCAGTTAAAGCTTGATTGAATACAGCTGTTATTCCCGTTACCTGCTCAGGTTTATGCCTGCGCAGATCCAGCCTCATCACTGCAATACCGTTACCAATAAAGCGTTTGGTATCCTCCAGCATACACAATTGATGGCCGTTAAAAAGGTGCATACGGCAGGATTTATCCATCTCCACAGGAAAAACGAAACCCTTCTCATCCTTTAAGATGTATTCATGCCCCTGAAAACAGGCTTTGCGGCAATTGGTTTTGGCAGTGCGTCCGCCAGCCAAAGCTCCGATCATGCAATGCTCACTTATCATCATTGGCAAATTACCATACGCCAATGCTTCTAATTCTATATTTTCCGTACCGATGTTTTCAATTTGCTGCCAATTAAGTTCTAATGATAAGCAAGCCCTGCTTAAACCCTGATTTTCATAAAAATCAATGGTTTGGCTGTTAAAAATATTCAAACCGAAATCCCCTATTATTTCTTTGCCCCAGCCTAAATCCTTAAGCAATTGTAAAGACCATAAATTACCTGCCGCAATGCCTAAAACCGCTGTTTCCCGTAATGCTGCAAGCTTATTTTGCCAAGCAGGGATTTCCTGTTCCGAAGCAATAACAGGTAAAGTATAATATACTTTACAATAATTATCCGCAAGCTGTTTTATATCATTTACGGTTACATCCTGGACCCCCTGCCATGAAGAACCAACATAAATAATTGCGGCACCATTAGTTTTAGCCGCCATAGCCGAAGCCATATCATCTACATATACTGCTATTTTGGTATCTGCTTTGGCTTTTTTAGCTTTAATTTGCGGTAAAACTATATGCATTTTTTCTCTTTGCCAAGGAGCAAGAGCAATTTCTTCTAAATTTTTGATTGCATCCCTGCGCAGATTGTTTAAAACACTGGCAGGCAGCATGATGCCCTCATCATATTTTATATTGAGTTCAGCTAGCTTATAACCGCTGCCACCAAGCCTTGCCAACTGTTTTTCAATACTTGCCCTGTCTGCAGGATGTTTTTGTGCCAATGGTATAATAAAATCCGCTACGGCAATGCCGCTTTGTCCTTTGGCATTGCTTACAACCAGTTTAGGCTTTTCCTCTAATTTAGCTTCAAAGTTCATGATTATAGGCAACAAAACCTGCTCTTCATAAGAGGATTCAGCAGAAGCGGCAAGCAAGCTATCATAATTTTTAAATATCCTATCTCCTACTTTGATATTTTGAATAGTTTTGGCAAGCGAAGGACAAGCAAGCTCTACTTCTTGTTTGGATATGGCATTAGTAGTAGTATTACCGTTAAAAAAAATACTCTCTACGGTAAAGCCCTGCCTGCC
>ENA-UOOR01004121-UOOR01004121.1-fermentation-metagenome-genome-assembly--contig:-NODE-4121-length-11868-cov-16.050707_pt1 | contig 11868 bp, 9 predicted proteins | sample MGYA00245780_ERZ724029 | MGnify/ENA primary metagenome ERZ724029 (study PRJEB28704, sample SAMN03018315) | fermentation metagenome | biome: anthropogenic terrestrial biome; feature: soil; material... | reverse complement strand
TGGAATTCAGCCGCCGTGCACAGGAATCTGTTCGAAAACTGGAAATTCAGGAACGCAACAAACCGGTCCATCCTCTGCAGAGTCCCAGCGGACCGGAATTGTAAAAATCCCTTTATTGCTGTTGATTCCATTTGTTTATGATATAATGGTAAAAAAGCACGAAATAAGTCCATCATTATTTTTGAAAAGGACGTGGGAAGCATGCGAAGGGTTGGAATTTTAACCAGCGGCGGCGATTGTCAGGGATTAAATGCTGCTATTCGCGGGCTGGGAAAATCATTGTTAAATGAATTCGGCAAAGATATTACCATTTACGGTATTGAAGACGGTTATCGAGGATTAATCGAAGGTAATTATCATAAAATGACGTCTCATGATTTTTCCGGTATTATCAACTTGGGCGGTACCATTCTCGGCACGAGCCGTCAGCCATTTAAGCTGATGCGCATAGCAGATGAAAACAGCGGTGATAAAGTTCAGAATATGAAGGACAATTACAAAAAAATGAAGTTGGACTGTCTGGTGGTTCTCGGCGGGAACGGCACACATAAAACTGCAAATCTGCTAAGTGAAGAAGGTCTGCATATTGTAACACTTCCCAAAACGATTGATAATGACATCTGGGGCACGGACATTACCTTTGGATTTCAAAGTGCCGTCGATGTGGCCGCAAATGTATTAGACTGCATTCATACCACAGCGACTTCACACGGCCGCATTTTCATCATTGAAATCATGGGCCACAAGGTCGGCTGGTTAACTCTTTTCGCAGGAATTGCAGGAAGTGCAGATGCGATTCTTCTTCCGGAAATTCCATATTCAATAGAAAGTATCGCAAAAATGATTGAACGGCGCAGCAAAGCTGGAAAACGTTTTTCCATTCTTGCCGTCGCAGAAGGCGCCATTTCTCAGGAAGAAGCAAAGCTGAGCAAAAAGGAGTTGAAAGCAAAACGTGCAGGTGAAAACTATCCGTCTGTTTCCTATCGGCTCGCAAAGGAATTGGAAAATGCTACGGGACATGAAATTCGCGTTACAGTCCCCGGACATATTCAGCGCGGTGGAAGCCCCTGTCCCTTTGACCGGGTACTTGCCACCCGTTTTGGCGCAGCGGCTGCTCAATTGATTAAGCAGAAAAAATATGGCTACATGGTTGCCATGCGCAATCATGTCATTGTTCCCGTACCACTCAAGGAGGTTGCTGGAAAACTAAAATCTGTCCCAAATGAGTGTAAGATTATCCAAACTGCACGTGATATCGGTATTTGTTTTGGTGATTAAAGGAGGAGTAAAATCATGTTTTATCCACATTTTGTGAATGGATTTTCTGAAAAGTACCATTCGCTGCAGCAGGCCGCCAGAACCATCAGTATTGTTTCTGCAGTTGCAGCAGGAATTTCAGTGTGCATTAGCTGCTACTATCTAAAAAGGACCCGAAAGTGTATGAATGAACTGGATGAATCTCTTCCCGTAATAGGAAAAGCCGCCGAAAAATATTTAAGAAATCACCCTGATGAAGCAGGGAAAGAGAATCAGCAGACACAGGCTGCAAGTGAGGAATGAATTTTTTGCATCATTATATAAGGGCAGAAATGGGTGCCAAAAGCTCATTTCTGCCCTTGCTCATCTTTTCAGCTTGAGAATTCGTCTTTTGAAAATCCATTGAACTTCCATAGAAAATCCAATGAATACCAGACTTTTTCCTATCTTTTTCATTCCTTAAAATATTGCATTGGATGAAATTTCCTGTTAAAATAATAATGTTATCAGCTATATAAAACTATATAAAATATTCGGAGGTTCGTTTCTCCGGCAAATAATAAGGGGACCTGCATCCAATTATGGATAATGCTCATTTGGCCGAACTGTTTACCATCCTACTCTGCATTGTTCTTTCCGCGTTTTTTTCCGCCTCTGAAACTTCTTATAATATGCTGAACCGGGTACGTCTAAAAAACATGGCGGCTGATGGCAATAAGCGCGCTCAGCTGACCTTGAAAATTGCAGAAAACTACGATAATCTGCTTTCGACCATTCTGATTGGCAACAATGTTGTCAACATTTTGGCTTCTTCCCTAGCAACTGTTTTTTTCACTTACCTGCTTGGACAAAATGGTGTAACGGTTGCCACAGCAATTATGACGGTTGTTGTGCTGGTTTTCGGCGAAATCACACCAAAAGGGCTTGCTAAAGAATTTCCCGACCGATATGCAATGTCGGTTGCTCCGGCCATGCATGCATTAGTGACTATTTTTACACCATTAAACTGGATTTTTGCAAAGTGGAAACATTTGCTCACCCGCTTATGCAAAAGTTCTGAGGACTCTGCATTGACACAAGATGATTTGATGACAATTGTCGATGAGGCTCAGAGTAACGGCGGCATTGACAAGCGTAATGGTGACCTGATCCGTTCTGCAATTGAATTTAATGACTTTGATGCCGGTGATATTCTGACCCCAAGAGTGGACATCATTGCAGTGGAACAGGAAACTGTCCTTGATGATATTACCAATATCTTTATGCACAGCCGCTTTTCCCGCATTCCAGTTTATAAAGATTCAATAGATAACATTACCGGTATGATCCATGAGAAAGATTTCTTCTGCGGATTGCATTCCGGAATGACTTCCATCCAAAACATCATCCAGAAAATTATTTATGTTGGCCCGGGAGTTCACATCAGTGACCTGCTGCATGAACTGCAGCAAAGCCAGACACAGATGGCAGTGGTCGTGGATGAATTTGGCGGAACAGAGGGCATTGTCACCATGGAAGATATTATAGAAGAGCTGGTCGGTGAAATCTGGGATGAGCATGATCAGGCTATTGATTATTTTCAGAAACTTGATGAACTTCATTACAAAGTGAACTGCAGTGCCAATTTGGACGACTTTTTCTCATTTTTTCACATTCATCTGGATCCTGAAGACTTCGATTATGTCACAGTCAGTGGATGGGTGATGGAGCAGCTGGGAAAAATCCCTTCACCGGGGGACACTTTTACATATGAGGATTATACCGTAAAAGTAGTTAAAACTGCAACCCGCCATGCTGTGCAAATTATTGTGCAGTGCAAACATTCTCTGTCAAAAGCATGCGAAAGTTAGATAGGGGGATATTAATTTTGTCCGATATTGCTTTGTCACTCATACTTCCCGTCCGGAACGTTGAGCACGAAATCAGTGCAATTTTACAGTTTGTATCCGAACAAATCAAAAGCTTGTCCACTGAGCTGATTATTGTGGATATTGGTTCTACTGACAATACTGTGCTGGAATCCGTGCAAATACTCCATGCTGCTGAACTGCGGGGGTGTGTCATACAAAATGGTGATACAACAATTGCTGCAGCGCTGAATACCGGTCTTATGCGTGTACATGGCTCCTATGTTTCTTTCCTGTTTGCACGCAGGCTTTATTGCAATTTTCTGAATAACTATTATCAGACTGCCATGCACACGAATGCCGACTTGATATTTGGCTGCATGACCGAAAATTCCGCCGCGCGCGCCTCCAAACGTCTGCCGGGTACCGGACCCACGAACATTAATTTTGTGTATCAGCTGCTGAAAGGGCAGATTTCTATTGACATTTCGGCAATTATGGTTCGGGCCACTTTTCTAACAGAAAACCATATCCAGTTTTCAGAAGACTGCCGTTTTGGGTATGCAGAAGAATTCGTCCTGCGGTGCCTACTGTTGGCTAATACGGCAGCGCAGTCTCCCATCCTCCTGCAACGCGATTCAGTTCATGAGCTGCACCGCGGAAAAAGCGCACCGTGCGGACGGGCAATCCTGCAGCGTGTAGATGCCATGCTGCGGATTCTGGATGTCTTGCACTCTTGCCGATGCGGAACTGCCGAACTGATTGCTTTGTTTCAGGAACAGCAAATTCCCAAAACGATTCTCTCCTGCATTGACGTGTTGCTTCGGGAAGGCTGCAGTTACAAGACCATAAATATATATCTGCGCCATGGCGGCTATGATAAAATGATGATTACTGGAAAGCACACAGAAGCTGCCCTGCGCAAAAAAGTGTTTTTATGGAAATGGTTTCCTTGGATGTATCGGCCTGTAAAGAAGATATCATAAGGAAAAAGGAGCGTTTCCTCATTTTTCTTTTATCCAGCGGGCAATTTCTTTGTGCGCCGGAATAATAATTAAAGCCAGCAGCAATACGGTAGCACCGCCACAGAATAAATAACCGGAATCACCGCCAGCATACTCCATAACAGTACCGACGAGGAAATTTCCAACCGGCGTGGAACCCATATTCAAAAATGAATAAACACTCATCACACGACCACGATATTCATTGGACGAATGAACTTGGAAAATGGAATTTGCTGTATTCAAAAATATTAGATTACAGAATCCAATCAGCATGATTTGTATCATACTGATTGGATATTGTTTTGTCAAAATTGTTGAGAGCTGCAAGAGCCCAATCGCACATCCGCTGAAAACCAGCAAACGTTTGCTCACACCCATGCTGCTGCGGTAAGCCATGACCAGTGCTGCACAAAATGCACCCAAACCAGCCATGGAAAGTAAACCAGAATAGCCATTAACACCGAGACCCAAATATTCACGCGCAAATACCGGAATAACCACATCATTATTAAAAGCAAACGTACAAACAACAGCCATAATCAGTGCATCAAGGACTAGCGTTCGGTTTTGGCGAATATACCGCAAACCATCTGCAATTTCAGGCACCATATTGACATGGTGTCTGACAGGTGCAGCCGATTCCTTTACGTGAATCATCAGGATTCCAATAATAACTGGCAAAAAGCTGACAGCATTAATGAAAAAGCAAGTGGTCACACCAACTTTTGCCATTAAAAAGCCAGAAAGCGCCGGACCGATAATACGAGCTAAATTGACAATTGTTGAATTCAGTGAAATTGCATTCGTTACATTTTCAGGACCGACCAGTTCTATAAAGAAAGACTGTCGTGCAGGCATATCCAGCGTCTGTGTCAGTCCAAACAGAAAACTGAGCAGCAGGATGTGCCAATATTGGATTATGCCCAGCCCTGTGAGGGTAGTCATTGCAATCGCCTGTGCAAGGAACAGTACCTGTGTCAGCACGAGCAGCTTCTTTTTTGAAACGTTGTCTACCACCACTCCGGCAAACAGCGACAAAACCAGCATCGGCAAAAACTGTGCAACGCCAACCAGCCCGACTTTGAACGGTGAATTCGTCACAGAATAAACAAGCCATGTCTGCGCTGTCCGCTGCACCCATGTACCTGTTAAGGAAATACATTGTCCAAACCAGAATAAACGAAAATTCCGATAATGAAGAGAGCGAAAAGTCGTTTTAAAAAAATTGCCGACTTTTTTTAACATATCTAAAGATGCCCTTTCTTTTACAAACAAATTAGAATAAAATGATATTGTAAATTATAAACCATAAAATAACAGAATACAAATTTTATCGGCAAAAAAGCATTCTGGGACTGTTTAAGCACTTCTACAATAAGGAAAAGTTGTTATCTATAAAACCGATATTCATTCATCTAAAACAGCCATTACCAGATAGGCCATGAAGTATGTTATACTAAATATTATAAATTAAGTATGTAATAAATTATGTGGATATTTTCGTAAATTCAAATGGGAAAGGATTTTTTCTATGATAACTTCCGTAATTGGTTATCCGCGCATAGGCGCAAACCGTGAACTAAAATTTGCTGTGCAAAAGTACTGGCGCGGGGATATTGACAAAACAGCATTGGAAGAAACAGCTTCCGCGCTGCGTCTGGCACACTGGAAAAAGCAGCAGTCTGCCGGAATTGACTTGATTCCATCCAATGATTTTTCTTTTTATGACAATATGCTGGATACTGCAGTGCTGCTGAATGCCGTTCCCCAGCGCTACCAAGACCTCGGACTGTCTGCACTGGACACGATGTTTGCCATGGCGCGCGGGTATCAGGGCGAAAAGGGCGATGTACATGCTCTGCCTATGAAAAAGTGGTTCAACACCAATTATCACTATATGGTTCCTGAAATAGAAAAAGGCACCCATCTTTCTTTAGCTGGGACAAAGCTTTTTGATGAATTTTCAGAAGCAAAATCACAGGGGATTTTGACCAAACCAGTTTTAATCGGTCCCTACACTTTTTTGAAACTTGCATGGTACACTGACCAGCAAACGGCTGCCGATTATGCTGATGATGCAGCGACCGTTTATGCGGAAATTCTAAAAAAGCTGGCCAACTTGGGGGCAAAGTGGGTACAATTTGACGAACCGGCTGCTGTAAAGGACATGACAGCGAAGGATCTTGCTCTGTTCCAGCAGCTTTACCGCACAATCCTCTCTGCAAAAGGAACTGCAAAAGTTCTGCTGCAAACTTATTTCGGTGATGTTCGTGACTGCTACAGGGAATTGACTGCGCTCCCGTTTGATGGAATCGGTCTTGACTTTGTGGAAGGCAGACAGAGTCTTTCTTTAATACAGCAAAACAGTTTCCCAACAGAAAAGGTTTTGTTCGCAGGCATTATAAACGGCAGAAATATTTGGAAGAACCACTACCGTAACTCTCTTTCTCTGCTGAAATCCTTACAGGAGAATGCTTCCCAGTTAGCAATTTCCACCTCCTGTTCCCTGCTTCATGTCCCCTACACGCTGAAAAATGAAACGGATTTAAAAGATTCCCAGAAAGCATATTTTGCATTTGCCGAAGAAAAGCTGGACGAGCTACAAGATTTATCCAAACTGGCAGACCATTCAAATAACACACAGCAGGATAACAGTTTCCACACAAATGAAGCTTTATTCCAAGCCGAACGTCCTGGAACAAATCCGGCTATCCGTAAAAAAGTCGCTGCTTTGACTGAACAGGACTTTATCCGGAAACCCGCCTTTGCAGAACGTGAAAAAATTCAGAAAAAAGAATTTGACCTCCCGCTGCTGCCCACCACAACGATTGGCTCCTTCCCGCAAACAAAAGAAGTCAAATCCATGCGTGCACGTCATAACAAAGGTGAAATTACAGATCAGGAATATACCGATTTCTTGAAAAAGAAAATTGCAGACTGTATTACGCTGCAGGAAGATATCGGACTAGACGTACTTGTCCATGGTGAATTCGAGCGCAATGATATGGTGGAATACTTCGGCGATAATTTAAATGGTTTTCTTTTTACGAAAAACGCCTGGGTACAGTCGTATGGCAGCCGTTGTGTCAAGCCGCCAATCATCTGGGGTGATGTTTCCCGCTCCAAGCCCATTACAGTGGATTGGTCTGTTTATGCACAAAGCCTGACTAAAAAACCAGTAAAGGGCATGCTTACCGGCCCTGTGACCATTCTCAACTGGTCTTTCCCGCGTGAAGATATTTCTCATCGCGACTCTGTCATGCAGATTGCACTTGCCATCCGCGAGGAAGTGCTGGATCTCGAAGCACATGGAATCCGCATTATCCAGATTGATGAAGCTGCACTGCGTGAAAAACTTCCTCTGCGCAAGAGTGACTGGCACAAAGAATATTTAGACTGGGCTATTCCGGCTTTCCGGCTGGTACACAGCGGCGTAAAACCGACTACGCAGATTCATACGCATATGTGTTACAGTGAATTTACAGATATTATTCCAGACATTGACGCAATGGACGCCGATGTGATTTCTTTTGAAGCCTCCCGTTCCGACTTGACTATTTTGGACGCACTGGCAAAAGCAAATTTTCGCACAGAAGTCGGTCCCGGTGTTTATGACATTCATTCCCCGCGTGTTCCCTCAACCGCTGAAATTACAGAAGCACTTCACAAAATGCTAAAAAAGCTCGACTGCCATAAGCTCTGGGTAAACCCAGACTGCGGGCTAAAGACACGCGGAAATGCAGAAACAGAACCAAGTCTCCGCCACATGACAAACGCAGCCAAAGCTGTCCGGAAGGAGCTGCAGCCGTGATCTCCGATTCCCTGTTTCGTGATCATACCGTATTTTCTTTTGAAATCTTTCCGCCCAAGAGAAATGCATCCATTGACACCGTCTACCACACATTAGATGGTCTGCAAGGGCTGCATCCAGATTTTATCAGCGTAACCTATGGCGCGGCAGGCAGCGGAAATAATTCTGCAACTGTAGAGATTGCTTCTGTTATTCACAATCAATATGGAATTGAAAGTGTAGCGCATCTGCCCTGCCGTTACCTTTCCCGAGCACAGGCAGCCGATACTGTTAAACAGCTTCAGGAAAACGGTACTCAAAATATATTGGCACTTCGCGGCGATACAGTTTCCGACCAAAATCCACAGGGGGACTTTGTGCATGCCAGCGACCTCATTGCGTTTCTAAAGCAGTTCAAGCATCTCCATATTATTGCAGCATGCTATCCGGAAACGCATCCGGAAGCACCGGATATGGATACCGATATCAGACACCTGAAAGAAAAGACCAATGCTGGAGCCACCCATCTGATATCCCAACTGTTTCTGGACAATTCGTGCTTTTATTCTTTTCTAAAGAAAGTCCGCGCAGCAGGCATTACAGTACCCATTGAAGCCGGAATTATGCCAGTTATCAACAAAAAGCAGATACAGCACATGGTCAGCTTGTGCGGTGCATCTTTACCGGAAAAATTCAGAACAATGATGGACCGATACGGTGATAATCCTGATGCCATGCGAGATGCGGGTATTGCCTACGCAGTGGATCAGATTGTAGACCTTGTTTCTCACGGGGTGGACGGAATTCATTTATACACAATGAACAATCCATTTGTTGCACGCAGAATTTGCAAAGCGACAGAAACACTTTTTAAAAAGTAAATGCAAAGCAAAAACCGTTTCAGAGTAGAAAACAAAACTCTGAAACGGTTTTTTACTTGTGTATATTATATATAAGATTGATTAAGAAAGGACTTTAAACCCATCCTGACGAAGAATTTCTTTTAGTTTTTGCAGATAGCGCTCAGCCATCCTGCTCAGGTTGGTTTTGCTGTTAGCAATCCACCCTACCAGCATGTTTTCGTTGCTTTTCAGAGGAACCGCAATGATATTTTCCCCATTTAAGTCACTGTTCAGCACTCCTGTGCAAAGGGTATAACCATTAAGACCAATCAAAAGATTAAAAAGAGTTGCCCGATCACTGACATAGATACTTTTCTGATGTTCTTCTGTACTCAAAATTTCTTCTGAATAATAAAAAGAGTTGTATTCACCCTGCTCAAAGGAAAGGCGCGGATAGGGATCCAGTTCTTTCAGGGTAATGCTTTTTTGTTTTGCAAGCGGGTGCTCCCTGCTGAGAAACACATGCGGTTTTGCATGAAAGAGCGGATAAAACGTCAAGTGCTTCCCTTTCAGCAATTTTGTGAGGACAGCCTGATTAAAATCATTGAGATACAAAATTCCAATTTCACTGCGAAATGTACTGACATCTTCAATTATATTGTGGGTACGCGTTTCCCGCAGGGTAAACCGGTATTCCGGTGTGTCAGCTTCCTGAATCAGTGCCACAAACGCCTCTACAGCAAAGGCATAGTGTTGAGTTGAAACAGCGCACAGTTGTTTTTGCGGAGGCCGATTCAAATAACGCTGCTCCAGCAATTCTGTCTGTTCCAAAATCTGCCGTGCATAGGAAAGGAACTCCGCTCCCTCTGCTGTGAGTGAAATACCCTGCGGAGAACGGTTAAAGATTTCAATTTTCAATTCCGTTTCCAGCTCTTTTACCGCACTGGAAAGTGTAGATTGTGCTGTATAGAGTTGCCGGGCAGCTTCATTAAACGAACCACAGCTTACAATTTTGGAAACATAGCGAAGTTGCTGAAGTGTCATAATAAGCCTCCTGACCAAATGATACACTGCATCTTAAAGCCTATTAAAGATAAAACAAAAAGCCTCCACCAGTTTTGTCACGAAGCGGCTGTTGGAAGGCTTATTTTAATTGATTCAGTCATTATTGTCATCTGTATCCTGAGCTCCAGCACTGACAATAATCGTTACAGAATACTGATAGTTTAATTTGCTGCCTGCCGTAAGACCATCCCCATAGCCAATGACTGTTCCATCTGCAACACTGTCACTATACTGCTTTTGTTTACCGTCTGGAATAAATCCGGCAGCGGCTACTGCAGCTTTTGCATCCTGATAAGATTTCCCCCTGATATCCGGCAAAGTACGTAATGCTTTGCCCTGACTAACAGTAACGGAAATCGCCGCGCCCTTCACCATCTTTCCCGATCCGGCAGCTGGCGTTTGTGAAATAATGTAGCCTTCCTGAATACTGTCACTAAATTCCTTCCCAGTCTGAACGACCTGATAGTCAGAAGTATTTTCCAAACTGGAATAGCGCTTACCAATCAGATTGGGAACGCTAATCTGGCTGCTGTCCGACGTCTGTGACGAAGCAGATGAAGCAGTTGATGCATCTTCCTGAGAGTTATTTGATGTGCTGCCCGATGCAGCTGATGCTGATGAAGAGTTTCCAGATTGCTTTCCGCTCTCTTGCTGCACTGCCGTTCCAGATCCTGTTTTAGCAGCTGCTGATGCCGTTCCCTCCACGCCAACGCGGCTGGCGTTGGAAACCAAAGAGGATTCAGAAACCGAGTCAAGGCTATTTGCTGAATTAGGGTGTGCTGCCCGATATAAAACAATTCCAACTATCAAGCATACCAACACCGCCACACAGGCAAGTATAATCCAAACAAATTTGGGAATGGATCGATTGTGACCATCTTGGGGTTCGTCCTCTTCACTGCCCACATCTTCATTTTGAGAAACAGGTATACGGCGAAGGCTCTGTGTTTCCTCCAAAGAAGCTGTGGGCGTAGGTGCCGCAGACAATTCCGCACGGAAACGTTCAAATGTACTTGTCCGATTTTGCGGCTCAATCTGCAGCGCATTGGCAAGTGCTGTGATGACATACGGCGGAATGCTCTTAATCGTACTGGCTGACAAAAGGAGCCGGGGATCTTTCCGGCGCTCCAGAGCCGCTTTTGGCAAAACACCAGTCAATGCAAAAAACAGAGATGCTGCCATACCGTAAACATCCGTGCATTCTTCAAGCTTCCCATCAGGATTATATTGCTCCACAGCAGCACAGCCCGCAACCATATCCGGTTCCAAATTTCCACCGGCTTTGCGCATGAAGGCAGAATCAAAATTTCCAAGCTGCATGCTGCCATCCTGCATGATGAACAGCGTGTCTGGCGAAATTCCATAATGTCCCACTCCGGAAGCATACATAGCAGAAACGGCCGAAATGACCGGCATGAAAAGTTTCCATGCAGCATTCCATGAAAGAGAGCCACCGCTCTTTTGAACAAAATAGCGAAGGGTAATGGACTCTTCCCATGGAGAAATGACATAAGCAGTATAGTTTTCCTCAAAAATATCCAGCACTGTGATCATTGCCGGCTGGTCCATAAACTTGGCAATAGACTCCTGATAATTCACAAAGTCATTTAAATAATCATCAAATTCCAGTTCATTGCCGGCAATCACTGCAATATCTGTACTTTCCGGCATACGGGCACAAATTTTCCGTGGAAAAAATTCACGAATCTGTATGGGACACAATTGCTGCATATCAAAGCCGATATAGGTAAATCCTTCACTATTTGCAAATTTGACGCGCCCAATCATATATCGTTCCTGTAAAACTGTGCGATAAGGTAAAGCGTCCTCCTGCTGCGGCTCATCTTCAGAAAACCCACAATGCGGACATGGTGATTTTCCTTCCGTGTCAGACATACAATTCATACACAGATGCTCATAGCCTGTCATAGATGCCTGCTCCTTTTAACTAAATTGCTATACAAAAGCAAACAGAAAGACCTGCACATCTTTTTCTACTTGGAAAATACTGAGCAGGTTTTGCTTTTCTGTATGTTTAATGTCTATTCAATGCTGTATAA
>ENA-UOOR01004120-UOOR01004120.1-fermentation-metagenome-genome-assembly--contig:-NODE-4120-length-11870-cov-12.035633_pt1 | contig 11870 bp, 8 predicted proteins | sample MGYA00245780_ERZ724029 | MGnify/ENA primary metagenome ERZ724029 (study PRJEB28704, sample SAMN03018315) | fermentation metagenome | biome: anthropogenic terrestrial biome; feature: soil; material... | reverse complement strand
TGCCGCTCGTGCTCTCTTTGGAGCGTACAATCAACGAACGTGTTCAACGCATCATTGTGATGGGCAGCGCCGATGGTATCAGTAACGGTGAATTTGCCGTGCAGCGGGTGGGAGTGGAGACGAATAATTACGCGCTCATCACCGAATCGTTCCGCTGGTTTACGCAGGGGGAGTTTCCCATTGATACAAGCCGCGAAGCGAACCCTGACAATGCGCTCAGGCACGTGCAAAATGCAGACAGGAAGAGAATAAAAACCACCTTCGGATTTGTGATCCCCTCGGTGCTCGCACTCATGGGGCTGATGCTTATTGTAAGGCGGAAAAACCATTGACCGGCATCCGGGCCGCATCATCTCAAACAACGGATAAAATGAGTTTTACAATCGATAAACAGACACAGGAGGATTTGAATTTACTTGGCAAGTTCAAGAAAAATTCCATTATCAACCTGTTTAACCGGACATGTACGCGCAAGGGGGAGCTTTTGCTGGAGAGCATGTTTCTGCTGCCCCTCACCAATCCCGATGAAATAAACAAGAGGAGCCGCATCATTCAATATTTTCAGCAGCTTCATACCCAATTTCCCGTACCTCCTGCATTATACGGCCATGTACTCTCCTACCTGGAGAGTTCCTCGGGTAGTAGGGTAAGTACCATCATCGGTACCATCTCTAGAAAAATCAGCTTTTTAGCTACTGGAGATAATGGTTATGAAACCGTCTGTAAGGGGATTTTATCGCTAATTGAAATGCTGGGTATCGTAGAGGAGTTTGTGAAGAAGATCGATAAAACAGACTCTCCTTATCGGAAACAGATTGAGGATGTAAAGGGCCTGTTCGACAAGAAAATTTCGGATCTAATTAAAAAACCGGTGAGCTCGCACTTGTCGTTTTACCATACGCTTTACTACGACAGCCTGTTCAGGTGTACCTACAGAAGGCAACTCGAACGCTTGATACAAGTGTTGAGCGAGATTGATGTCTATATTTCGGTGTCGGATGTTGCCCGGGAAAAGAAACTAAGTTATGCGGCCGCATTGACCAGGGAGCATCATTCAACCCGGATAGAAGGGTTGTTTCACCCGAGCCTGACATCCCCGGTTACCAATTCGGTATCCATTGAACGTGACAAGAACGTGATTTTTCTGACCGGAGCTAACATGGCAGGAAAATCCACTTTTATGAAATCATACGGCATTGCCGTTTACCTGGCTCATATGGGATTTCCCGTGCCTGCCGCGCAAATGACCTTCTCGGTGCTGGAAGGGATGTACACTTCCATCAATCTGCCGGATAACCTCTCGCTGGGTTATAGCCATTTTTATGCCGAGGTGCTGCGGGTAAAACAGGCAGCCCGGGAGGTGGGGAGTTCGAAAGACATGTTGGTTATATTTGATGAATTGTTCAAGGGGACCAACGTGAAAGATGCCTTTGACGCCACGGTGGCTGTCACGCGGGCATTCGGCAGATGGGATAACTGCCAGTTCATCATCTCAACCCATATCGTGGAAGCCGGTGAGATGCTCCGGGACAATAGCAACATGCAATTTCTCTATTTGCCTACGAAATTGGATCATAACAGGCCGGTATATACCTACAAGATAGAGCAGGGGATATCGGGCGACCGGCACGGTATGATGATCATTCGCAACGAACGGATTGTGGAGACAATAATGAATAAAGCCAGCATGGAATAGTTTCCGGCGTACAAGGGCGTGAAAAATCGTGAAGAGAACAATGAATAAACCGGCCCTGGCGATAAACAGGGGATAATACAATCAGGAGACGATGAGTTTTATAATTGACAAGCAGACAATGGATGACCTGAATATCTTCGGCAAGCAGGGGAAGAATTCGGTTTTCAGCATCTATAATCATACCAGTACGCGGGGTGGGGCTATTTTACTTGAAGAGATGTTCCGATACCCGCTTGATAACTTTGAAAGTATCAAAAAAAGGCAGGATATCATTCAGTATTTTTATCACAAAAGAACGGAATTCCCCTTCGAGGGGGCTGTCTTCGATGCGGTAGCCTACTATTTGCACAATACGGATACGCGTACCCGGATCGACGCGCATGACGACAAGCTAAGAAAACGCTTCCAGCGATTGATGAAGACGGATACGGAATTCCAGATGATCCATAAAAGCATTTTAGGGCTTATCTATATCATCAACACGCTTCACGATTTTTTCGAGGATATTGAAGACGATGAACGTATACTCCCGGAGATGCCGGAAATGGAAGAGGTGAAAAATATTATTTCAGACGAGAGACTCCGGTTTGTAAAGGAGGAACGGGAAACAAAAAAACTCTCGCTTGAGAAAGCGGGCAGATATGACAATGAACTGCGTTATGCAAGCAACAAAGAGATGCATAAGATACTCTCTTTCATCTATCAGTTGGATATCTATATCTCGCTGGCCCATGTGGCGCGTGAAAAAGAGTTCTCGTTTGCCGATGTGCAGCCTTCCGACTGCAATATTTTAAAGATAGACCGGTTGTTTCATCCTTTGTTGGCCGATCCCGTAGCGAACACGATAGAGGTGACGCCTCAAAGCAATGTAATCTTTCTTACCGGAGCCAACATGGCGGGGAAATCTACCTTCATGAAATCTTTCGGCATTGCCGTTTATCTGGCACACCTCGGATTTCCCGTGCCTGCCCGTGAGATGACCTTCTCGGTGCGTAGCGGCATGTATACAACCATCAATCTACCCGATAACCTGAACCAGGGATACAGCCATTTCTACGCGGAAGTACTGCGACTAAAGAAGATCGCAAACAGCATCAACCATGCCCGGAACATGGTTGTCATCTTTGATGAATTATTCAGGGGTACCAACGTGAAGGATGCATATGATGCGACCATTGCCGTCACCGAAGCGTTTGCGATGAACAAAAACAGCATATTCATCATCTCAACCCATATCATTGAATCGGCAGATATATTGAAAGAGCGGTGCGGGAATATCTACTTCCTCTACCTGCCCACCACCCTGGAGAACGGTGTTCCCCGCTATACTTATACCCTGTCGCCCGGCATCACGGATGACCGGCACGGGATGATGATCATCCGTAACGAGCAAATATTGGACATCCTGGAAAAAAAATGAATTAATGAAAAAAATATTCTTACTTATATTCTTTGTGGCAGGTTGTGGCACGATGGCACAACAAAATCCGGTGTTGCCGGCCGATCCGGCCCTAAAAACCGGTAAACTGAAAAATGGACTGACCTATTACATTCACCATAATAAAACGCCCGAAAAAAGAGCGGATTTTTATATAGCCCAAAAAGTGGGGTCTATGCAGGAAGAAGATGCCCAGGCCGGCCTCGCTCACTTTCTGGAGCATATGGCTTTTAACGGCACAAGGAACTTTCCCGGTAAGACGATGCTGGATTACCTGGAAAATAACGGTGTCAAATTCGGGACAAACATCAATGCCTACACCTCGTTCGATGAAACTGTCTATTATTTGAGTAATGTGCCCACGACAAATCAAAATCTTCTGGATTCATGCCTGCTGGTATTGCATGACTGGTCTTGCGGTATTTTGCTTGAAGCGGATGAATTGGAAAAGGAGCGGGGTGTGATTCGTGAGGAATGGCGTACCCGGGGCGGGGCACAGCAACGGCTGACGGAGAAGCTGCTCCCGGAACTGTTCAGAGGTAGCAAATACGCTGAGAGGATGCCTATCGGCAGCATCGACGTGATCAACAATTTTAAGCCGGAAGAGATCAGAGCCTATTACCGTAAGTGGTACCGTCCCGACTTACAGGGTATTATCATTGTGGGTGATGTAGATGTGGAGGCCACTGAGAAAAAGATCAAAGATCTTTTCGAAAGTATTCCTTTAGACGAGGAGAGAGCCCAACGTACATATTATCCCGTTCCTGACAACGAAGAACCTGTCGCGGTACTGGCAACCGACAAGGAAGCACAGAGCACAAGCATTCTTTTGTATTACAAACACGATCCTCTCCCTTTTGAAATAAGGAATACACAAGCGGGATACATACAAAACTACATTACCACCGTGGCTTCCATGATGATGAATGAACGTTTCAGAGACATCAGCCAGAAGCCGGATGCTCCTTTTACCTCGGCTTTTGCTTATGATGACAATTATTTTATTGCCAAAACAAAAGATGCATGGACGGTGGTAGCCGGATCGGCAGAAGATAAAATAAAAAACGCGCTACGTGCCATCGCCACGGAGACCGAAAGGGTTAAGCAGCACGGCTTCACGGCATCGGAATACGATCGCGCACGGACCAACATATTGAATGGGGCCGAAAACGCATATAACAATCGCGACAAGCAGAAAAACAGTTATTATTCCCAGAAATATGTACGCCACTTCACCGATGGAGAACCTGTTCCTGGTATTGAATACGAATACCGGCTCTTACAATCGGTTGCTCCCCAGATTCCGGTAGAGGTGGTCAATCAGGCAATACAACAACTCATCGGGGACAAAAATATTGTATTGGCAATTACCGGTCCGGAAAAAGAAGACCTCCTCTATCCGGACAATGAAGAGTTGTTGCAGATACTTCTTACTACCAGAAACGATGAAGTAGAGCCGTATGCAGAAGAGACATTTAACAGGCCGCTGATTGACACACCTCCTGTAGCGGGTACCCTTGTCGAAGCACGGAAGGATGAAGACTTTGACGCTACGGTTTGGAGATTATCAAATGGTGTGACCGTGATCCTCAAAAAAACGGATTTTAAAGACGATCAGATACTGATGGCGGCCTCGAGCCATGGAGGTACCTCCTCTTATGCCTTGCAAGATCCGGTCAATAGCAAAATGGCCGGACAGGTAGCCCCGTTGGGTGGGGTGGGAGATTTCAGCCTCACGGACCTTTCCAAGGTGCTGGCGGGCAAAAACATCTCTATCTCCCCCGTGCTCGGGATTCTGAAGCAGGGATTCAACGGAACCTCTTCGCAGAGGGATTTCGAAACATTGCTTCAACTGGTTTATCTCTATTTTACTTCTCCGCGAACCGACCAGGATGCTTTCGAATCTTTCCTGCAACGGGCCGAGATACAATTGAAAAATGCGGAAGCCGAGCCGTCGGTCGCGTTTCAGGATACGATCACAAGAAAACTCTATCACGATAATCCCCTTTTCGACCGCCTGAAGGCAGAGGATATGGATAAAATCAATTACGGGCGTATCATGGAGATGTTCAGGCAAAGTTTTTCCAACCCGGGCAGTTTTGTTTTTGCCTTTGTGGGCAACATTGATGAGGAGGCCGTCAAGCCGTTCATATTGCAATACCTGGGTTCCATACCGGGAAAATATGCCCGGAACAGGTATGAGGAGTTGCCGATGGATATAGCCAAAGGTACCAGTGAAACGATTTTCCAGCGTGAGATGGAAAATTCCAAAGCATCGGTTTTCAATATTTTCAGCGGTCAAAGTGAGTTTACCCGTAAAAACAATATCATCATAAGCATGCTCCGGCAGATTATGGATATCGTGTATACAGAGAAAATACGGGAAGAAGAAGGGGGTACCTACGGGGTTTCCGTCGACGGATCCATAGCCCGCTATCCCGAAGGGCAAACGATTCTACAGATAAATTTCGATACCGATCCGGATAAAGCGCTGACACTGAATAGCCTGGTGAAAGGAGAGCTGAGGGCGATGGCTGAGAATGGACCCCGTGCTGAAGATTTTTCCAAAGTAAAAGAGTATATGCTTAAGGCATACAATGAAAATATCAGGGAGAATAAGTACTGGTTAAACCAGCTGATCGATAAATATTTCTACGACTGGGATCGTCACACGCATTACCTTGATGCGCTCAATGCCATCAAACCGGAAGATATTCAGACTTTTGTGAGGGACTTGCTTGCCCAGGAAAACGAAAAAACAGTGGTGATGCTGCCGGCAACAACAGATTAAAAACCTGTATCTTCCCAAAGTATGACCTCCAAGCCGAGCCAGAGTATACAGGGGTGCTTCATTGTAATAGGGCTTATTATAATAAGCTGCGAATTTTATTTTTTCGTATCAATCTCAACCACTCCATTTGCACCCTCTTCTCCGTATTTTTCTTTTGCTGTATTTCCTGCGTATGCGCGAAATACAGCAAATTGTCCAGGGTTAAATTCTTTTAGCTTTCCTTTCTTTACACCATCAACCACAACCAAGGGCTGACTACCATCTTCATTTCGGATGATTAACGACGATTTATCTGATTTTTTTACTATACTTTTAACAGGTTTTGCCGAAACAGTAATTGTTTGATTTTCACCTGCGTTCATTTCTACCTTATCTCCGCTTAGGGAAAAATCACCATTATTTTTCAATTCAAGAACATCTGATTTATATTCTAAGAGCTTGGACTTTTTCGTGACAATTATCACTCCATTTCTCCCATCTTCCCCATAAAGTTCCACAGCGGATTTATCTTTCAGAATTGTAAAGGATTCAATGTCATTGGGATTTATTGATTTCAAATCATAATCTTTGGATTTTTTTTCACCATCAATTACAATAAGTGGCTTATCTTTTTCCAACATTTCGTTCAAGCTCTTTACATTTTCCTGCACTTTAGTTGTTGACTCTTTAAAATCGATCGTAAAGTTTTCAGGTTTTTTAGTTGTAATCAAAATCACGCCATCTTTTCCTCTTTCACCATAAATGGCTGTAGCCGAGTCATTTTTAAGCACAGAAATGGATTCAATGTTATCAGGATCAATATCATTCATTGGTTCAATAGGTTTCCCGTCCAAAATAAATAACGGATTTCCAGTTAATGCTTTGAGTCCATAAACTGCAATTTTGGGTTGCTGTTCATCCTTTGCTTCAATTTTAAAATTCTCCATTTTCCCTACTCTAGTAGCCACCACATCATCCGGCTGTAGAACAACCACCAAATTATCTTGTGTTTTTTCCACTCTGTATTCAAAAGTCTTGTAACCCACCATCACAAATTTCAGCACATCACCTTTGTCTGTCTTGATTACAAATTTTCCTTCGGGGTCGGTAATTGTGCCAACAGTGGAACCTTTAATTACAATTGTTACTCCGGGAATAAAACTATCTTTTCCTTTAACAAAGCCGCAAATGGTGATTTTGGATCGTTCTGAAATTTTTTCATTATTGTCATTTTTCCCCTCCAATGCAGGTAGAACGTCTTTGTTGTTTTCAACAGGTTTGTTAGTCACTTTTTCGGGAATTTCCGCATTCAATTGTGGAACTGAGAGTGTTACCATAGCCAGGAACAATACGGGAAGCGCTGCCGTGTAGTTCCATTTCTGTCGTTTGTCTGATTTGTTTTTCATCATAGTAATTCTTTTGTGTAAATCGCGCTGACGGAAATTGTTTGCCAGTGCAAACTTATGCTCGCCCACGCTTTTGCGGATTAATAAAAGTTGATATTGTTTTACATCAATACCGTTATTCAGAACCTGCTCATCGGCCTGATACTCGTGAACCGATTGAATTTCGTACCGCAGCAGCCACGAAAACGGGTTGAACCAGAAAATGCAGGTGAACAGGTCGAAAAATATCATGTCGAACGAATGCTGCAAGTGAATGTGTGCCCGTTCGTGGTTGATGATTGCCCGGTTATCCGCCGAAACGTCTTTGCACGAAAGAACAATGTATTTCATCCAGCTGAACGGCGAAATATCTTTATCGGTAATGCAGAGAACCATATTATTATCGGAAAGCGTTTGCTTTTCCGATTTCCGAATGATACTTATCAACTGGCTCAGTCCAATAAGGTAACGTACTACCGAAAGCAGAAAACCAACGGCAAAAACCACCGAAAGTATTTCTATCCAGGGTATTTGTACGGGTTGAGCGGGCAATTCGGATATTTCTACAATGGGAATGTTGGAAAAATCCATCGGAAAATTTTCGCTAGCCACCGGTTCTGATTTCCTCTCTGGTAGAAGGTTAAAACGGAACAACGGAAGCACGGTAACCATCATCACAATGAAAATCAGCAAAAACCGGTTGAAATGGTGAAACGTGTTTTTACCGAAAAAGAACCTGTAAAAGCCGTAAAACAGCGTCATCAGGATGGATGCGCGGAGAAGGTAAAAGAGAAATTGTTCCATTCGTCAAAGGTTTGTATTTGTCTTTTATCAGAAATTCAGATTCATAACAGATTGAATAAGATTGAAAAACAAACAGTTCTCTATCAATCTCCATCAATCCTTTTCAACCTACCTCAATCTTATTGAAACATGGTAGTAATTTTATATTCCTCACTTATCATTCAACTTTTCCACTTCGTCCAGTAACTTACGCACCTCTTCCACAGAAATATTTTCGTCTTTGATGAGCGACGATACCACGCTAAGGTATGAATTGTCAAAATATTTTCTTACTACATTTCTGAGTGTCCGGTTGCGGTATTCCTCTTCGCTAATGATGGCAAAGTAGCGGTACGTTGTGCCAAATGATTCGTGTGACACAAATCCTTTCTCTTCCAACGAACGTACGTAGGTGGAAAGCGTGTTGAAATGCGGCTTCGGCTCGGGATACATTTCCACGAGTTGTTTTACGAACAATGCCTCGTTTTCCCAGAAATAGCGCATTACTTCCTCTTCTTTGGGTGATAAATCTTTCATTCTTTTGAGATGTTTAGATGTCGGACTTCAGACTGTTGAGCTGACAAATAGAAAATAGTCCGATGTGTGTATTCTGTTATTTTATGTCCGTTAATTCATGCCGCAAAGTTAACTATTCTTTTTCGTTTGCAAACTAATTGTTATAGTTAAATTTTCAAACAAAAATATAAAATGATTATAGTCAGTGGTTTCATGAAAAATAATCAGTCGACTTTAAGCCGACTGATTATTTACAAAGCTGTCAGATGCTTTGGCTTGTATTGGGTCGATATTGCGTTCAATTATTTCAACGGCCTACTCGCGGATGTGTATATAGCGTTCCGATACATTCAAGACGGGCGGAATTTGAAATATAAAAAAAGAAGTAGCTTTGTCGGTATAATAATTTATCCGGAGGAGGATATCCTCGGAATGTTTTCTCCATGGTTTACACCTGAATTCATGAGGATATGTACATCTGCTGGCAATTATCGGAGCGATATACGCATCGTACGCATGGAAATAAAAGCACAAGATAATGCTCTCGCGATAAGGCGGCTTCCGGGTATACCTATCAGGGGATGGTGGTATACTTCATTAATAGAGAGTCGATTATTTATTAATCCTATTTTTGTAACTATTCTGTTTCTTCCTTTGTCAGGTCGAGTTTCTCGTCATCCTTGCCGCGGTCGAAGAACATCTTTTTCAGCGGATTTTTGCGCGCCTCATCGTAGAACAAGCGGTTCTTGAGGATGTCGATACCCATGTAAATGGCCTGGCGGAACGACTCGTCGGAGGCCAGGTTCTTGCCGGCGATATTGTAGGCCGTGCCGTGGTCGGGTGAGGTGCGTACGATGGGGAGTCCGGCGGTGAAGTTGACACCGGCATCCATGGCAAGGGTCTTGAACGGTATGAGTCCCTGGTCGTGATACATGGCGAGGATGGCATCAAACTCTTTAAAACGTCCCGATCCAAAGAAGCCGTCCGCAGGAAAAGGTCCGGCACAGAGGATCCATTTGTCCTGCGCTTCCCGTACGGCAGGAGCGATAATATCGATCTCCTCCCTGCCCAGCAGTCCGTTCTCTCCGGCATGCGGGTTTAGTCCCAATACGGCGATGCGCGGGTTCTCCAGAAGGAAGTCGCGCCTCAAAGAGTGGTCGAGCGTATACAGTTTCTCCAGGATCAGTTCCTTGGAAATTTTAGAAGGCACTTCTGCAATGGGTACATGCGTGGTGACCAGTGCCACACGCAGTACCTCCGTGGCAAGGATCATTAGCGCTTTCTCGTTGTCTTTTGCGAACCGGTCCTGCAGAAATTCGGTATGCCCCGGAAATTGAAATTTCTCCTGCTGGATACTCTCCTTGTTGATAGGCAATGTCACCAGCAGGTCGATCTTCCCGTTTGCCAGGTCACCGGCAGCCTGGTCCAGCGCAGTATAAGCCGATTCGCCCGCTTCGGCACTCGCGGTGCCCGGTTCAATCCTGATCTCTTCCCTGACGCAGTTCACGAGATTTATTTTTCCATCCTGCGATTCATCTGCTTTGGAAATAATATGGAAGTTCACCGGATCACCCTCCAGCATTTTGCGATAATAAGAAGCCGATTTGGATGATCCGTATATGACGGGGCGGAAGAGCTCGAGCAAGCGGTCGTCGGAAAATGCTTTCAGCAGCACTTCATATCCGATTCCATTGACATCGCCGTGCGTGATGCCCACTTTGAGTAATGATGACATGTATATCTTTTTTGATTCTCTTTTCTATAAGTTTCTTCTGTGTTACCCTTCAATGACTGCCTCTTCAGGCTTGGGAATGCTGATGGTGTAGAGGGTGGCCTCCAGGTTGCGCATCAGGTTGCGCTTGTTCATTTCCGGTGCGTAGACGTACACCTCCACCACGACGACCATGCCGGTGTTGTCGTTCACGAAAGAGTGCATCACGAAAGGCCCTCCCATCATGTCGGTCGACATTTCCCACAATCCGCGCAGTTCGGCACGGAAGGTTCCGTCCATTACCTTTGTCCGGTAGTCGGGCGAGTAAATGCGTGTGGCAGTGGTCATTTCCGAATCGAAGGAGCCCTTGATATATTTTCCGAGCACCTTGTTGCGAATACTGATGAGTGAATCTTTTTCGAATACTTTCTCCGTAGTGTAGGGGAACTGGTAGATAACGATGTCCTGGCGTCCTCTCCCCGCATTGTTCGTAGCCCAGTAAAAGTTTTCGTGCTCGGTGACATTGGTCAGTCCCTTAGGTACATGGATATTGATCCCGAACACTTGCTGTGCACGGGAAAGGGGTGAGGGAATTTCCCTTTTCAGCCATTTTCCATTACGTTCCAGCTCTTTGGTTACGAAATAATCCACGATGTTATCCTTGTTTTCCGTCACAAACTGAGCAAAGCTGGCGCTGTCGGGGGCGTTGATATTCATGATCACCTGTCCCACGGCATACTTGTCGATTTCCGCCGTGAGCTTGGGAGCGCTGTAAATATTGGAGATGTCGGGTATAATGATATTTCGCGCCATCTTGAAGGTGCTGGTGAAGTTCTCCGGTTCAATTTGAAGGATGGTAAAGTTTGGTTCAGGCTGAGGCAATGCTTTTACATTGGAGTTGAGTACGTCGAACAGAGCTTTGCCCGCAGCACTTTCCCAGGCAGTATCATCCATTAAAACCATCATTTCATTGTTCGATCCTGATGCGGAGAGAAACCCTTCACCGTTGCACGACGTGAAGAGGGCAATGGTTGCCGCAAGGGCAAGTAAACCTGTAAATCGTTTCATATGGATATTTTTTTGGATTATCACTCATTTCACGATGGAGCATGTTGCTTTCATAAAACAAATATACAACTATTTGCGTGGAAATGAAATCTAAGCTCAGCTTTTTTCTCCCACCTTCGCCGTAGAGAGCATGCCGCAGGCAGCGAAGATGTCTTCTCCCCTCGAAGCCCGGATGGTACTGATAAATCCTTTGGCGGTAAGGAAATCACGAAACCTGACCATATTTTCGTGGGTGGAGGGGCGCAGGCTGCTCATCGGGATCACGTGGAAGCGGATGAGGTTGATACGACAGTCGAGTCCTGCCAGCAGTTTGGTCAATTCACGCGCGTAGAGCAGCGAGTCGTTTACCCCGTCGAACATGATATATTCAAAAGAGAGTCGCCGCTGGTGGCTCCAGTCGTAATCGCGCAGCATCCCGATGACCGATGTGACAGGTGCCGACTTCTCAATGGGCATGATGGCAAGCCGTTGTTCCGGTATGGGATTGTGCAGGCTGATGGCCA
>ENA-UOOR01004118-UOOR01004118.1-fermentation-metagenome-genome-assembly--contig:-NODE-4118-length-11873-cov-23.675326_pt1 | contig 11873 bp, 4 predicted proteins | sample MGYA00245780_ERZ724029 | MGnify/ENA primary metagenome ERZ724029 (study PRJEB28704, sample SAMN03018315) | fermentation metagenome | biome: anthropogenic terrestrial biome; feature: soil; material... | reverse complement strand
CAAAGATCGGAAAAAACCATTTACGCTAAAATAGGTATTTTATCGGGGGCTTACTCTGTGATCAACTTATTCGCTCGTCCGAATTCAAATGTTTTAAATAATGCATTTATCTTAGAACTACCAACTGATTTTCTTTGCTTTATACTCATTGGGAGTAACCCCGGCGAATTCTTTAAACAACCGGATAAAATGACTGACCGATTTAAATCCGAGGTTTTCCGATAACTCATTGATGGAAATCTGGCTGTTATTATTTAGCAGCTTCATCGCATGTTTTATTTTAGTTTTGATGACAAACTCATTGGGTGTCATTCCGGTAATAGTTTTTATCTTGGAGAAATATTTGGTACGCCCCATGTTCAGCGACTGGGCAATAAAATCGATGCTAAACAAGGGATTATCGAGGTTCTCCTGAATGATTCTGATGGAATCGTCGATGATGGATTGGTCCATACTGTTAGTCGCAATCTGTTCGGTGAGCTCGTTGTCCATTCCATTGTCAAAACGCACCTGTAAAATTTTCCGATTGTTGATCAGATTGTTGCATCGCACAATTAATTCCTGAATGCTGAAAGGCTTTGTAATATAATTATCTGCTCCGGCCTTCAACCCTTCTATGACAAACTCAGAAGCAGAGCGGGACGTTAGCAGGATAAAGGGAATATGCAATGTATCTATGTTGGTTTTAAGCTTTTTGCACAATTCAATATCTGACATTTCAGATGAGGCGATGTCACACAATATGATGTCGGGATGTTCGAGCAAGGCTTTTTCATAACCTTCCTGTCCATTCCCTGCAAAAATAACATGATACAATGGATTGAAAGATTGGAACAACAACTCTCTCATTTCTTTGTTTTCCTCAATTAGAAGGATAGATGCGTCACATGTTTCATCGTTTACTTGCTGATCATGCATCCTTTCGAAAGAATGGTCTTCCGGAATAAAGTTTTCTTTCAAATGTTCTTTCGTGATGAACAAGACATTGTCTTCAATTTCTTCCGGCTTGTAGGAAATATTGGTGGGAAGTAAAATAATGAAACAACTCCCGTTTCCTTTTGTACTTTTCACTGAGATGGAACCCTGATGCGCGGCAATGATATTTTTGGTGATTGCCAGCCCTATTCCCGTACCCGGCTCACTGGAAAAATTAATATCCTGTGCCTGATAGAAAAGATCAAATATCTGTTTTTGATCTTCCTGACCAATGCCTATTCCAGAGTCTGATATTTTAATTTGAACCGTATCTGCTAACTTTTCCAGTTGTATCAGGACGTTTCCACCGTCGGGCGTAAATTTACATGCATTGGACAACAAATTGAACATTGTTTTTTCTATCTGATGCACATCAAAATAAAAAGTGATGTCATCATGGGTTGTTTCAACACTTAAAGTTATCTTACGCGATTGTGCATAATTCTCAAACGATGAAGCAATCTCATGGATCAGGTTGGCCATGTTGTACTTGCTGACCCGTAACTTATGAAATCCCTGTTCCTGTTTTTTAAATTCCATCAGTTCTTCGATAAGCTGGTTCAAACGGGTCGTATTCTTTGATATGCCCAAAAGCTTGCGATGAATGGTAGGATTGATATTCTTGGAATTCAACAACGATTCCACGTGATTGTAGATGAGCATCAACGGCGTTTTGAACTCGTGAGACACATTGGTAAAGAATCTGAGTTTACTCTGGTTGACTTCCTCGATATATTTTTTCTGTTCTTTCTCTAAACGAAGTGATGAACGAAGCATGACAAATCGGTAAACCGCATAGAGCAGCAACAGGGTAAATAAAAAATAAAAAAGGTATGCGACATGGGTCTGATAAAAGGGAGCTTTCATTTCAATCTCAAGCTTCTTTTCCGGATAATGACCGTTGGATAACGGCGTGCCGCCTTTGACATATAGAGTATATTTGCCCGGAGGCAAACTGGTGTATGTGATTTCATTCAGACTGTTTACTTCCTTCCACTCTTGATCGAATCCTTCCAGCTTGTAATAGATACCACTCTTAAACATCGCACTGTAATTATCGGTAAAAACCGCTATATTCAGATATTTTGAGTTGGCTGGTAATTTCAGCTTATCACAATAAAGAAGCGATTTCGGAAGGATACCTTTATGGGGAGTCACTTCAACTTGTTCTCCGTTCACCGATATCCCGGAGAAATTAATCCGGTAATCCTTGGGATGGGTAAGGAGGTTCTGTACTGACAACTCGCAGATCACATTCACTCCTCCTATGAATACCTTATTTTCTGAATTGATGAAAAGACAATTTTCTGAAAGTCTGAACTGCGGAAACAGTTTTTCACGCTGAATATTGACAATCTGCTGATTGTCTACAATGAAATAACTCAATCCGCTACCTGTCACCAAAACGGCATTGCCATCTTTATCCTGAGCGATGTCGATAATCAGATTGCTGGCGAGTCCATCCGATTTATTGTAATTGACTGGTTCGTTGCTGCCTTCACCGAGAATATACAGCCCCTCTCCTTTCGTGCCAATCCAGATATCTCCCTCCTTGTTTTCAAATATCTTGTTGACAAAACTGGCATTCTCCTGGTTAAGTTTGACTAGTTCGCAATCGCGTGTGGCCAGATTATATTTTATTATCCGATTATCGAAGGCGACCCAGAGGTTTTCATGCCGGTCGATCAACATGGAAATGATAGGCCGGCCATCCAGTTTGCACGTATTGCTTTCAATTCTTTCATGTGTCCCATCAATCGGATTAAAAATGAAAATACCATCGTGGGTTGCCACCAACAATTTATCGTGGTACGGCATAATTTCCCGTATACTATTGTTTCTGAGTTTGAAAGACCGGGTTGAGCGGTTCTGCAAATCTATCCGGAGCAAACCCTCCATGAGTGTACCCACCCACAAAATTCGCCCATCAGGTTCCATATACAGGGTCTGCACATGAACACCCTCTTCCAGAGGATAGGGAGTGAGCTTTCCTATCTGTTTGTCATAATGAAATAATCCATTCCGTTCGGCACAAATCCACTGATTCCCTTCCTTGTCCTCAATCATTCTTCCAAATACAATATTCTGGTTTTGTTGGATTTCATTCCTGCTGTTGCTGAAATGATAGGTAAACATCTCATAATTTGGATCAAAGTAATTGATTTCCCCCATATAGGAACCGGTCCATATATTCCCCTGTTCATCCTTGAAAAGACTATATATTGAATTGTCGTTCAGCGTATTGAAGTTATCATTCAGGAAATTAAATTTGATAAATTGATTGTCTTTACGAATATATTTGTTCAGCCCACTATAAGTGGCAACCCAGAGATTCTCCTGATCATCTATACAAATGGCCCGTACAATATTGTCGGATAAACTCGATGGATCTCCGGGGATATGATGGAAACTGATTAATTGTCCGTTTCTGTCCATTCTGTGTACACCACCACGCCGCGTGGCAATCCAAAGGTACTGTTCTGAATCAAAAAGCAATTGTTTTATCTGTTTGACCTGTGGAAAATAATTTTTTACTTTCCCATCGCTTTGAACATGAAAAATACCGTGTTCTTTGGTCCCGAGGTACAACTCTTTTTGGAAAGTCTCCACCAAACAGTCAATAAGAATGTCCTCTTTGGGTAGAGTAATGTAGGATGTAAGCGAATCATTTTCCCATTTAAATACTTTGTTATTCTGGCATATCCACAAGTTATCATTTCCGTAATGGATGGTTCCGGGCTGGTTGAAGATAATTGAAAATATATTGTGCTGAATATCGTAGGCAATGACTTCGGAGCGTGTGCTTAAATAGATCTCTCCCTTTTTATTTCCACAGACCTGTCGAATGAGACTCTCACTCTGTGGTATGTCCTGGTGAATTTTATGAATATATTCTGTTTTGTTTCCATCAAAAAGTACAAGCCCGTTTTTTGTTCCAAACCAGATCATACCAAATTCGTCCTGATAAATCGAATAAATAGGGGTTTGCTGTAAACCTTCGCTGATATGCAGATGGAAGGCCTGTATTATTTCTCCATATAGTGTAAATTGAGGAAATAATGATAAAATCAGAATGGTCAGCGTCTTCAGAATTCTATTCATTTTGGTTAAATGTTACAAATAAAACAATATTCTGGTGTCTTTAAATAATGATATTGTCCGCAAAGATAATGGAAATGTCCGCGTCATCAAAAAAATAACTTGAGAATAACTGAGATATCCATATGGACTATAATGTGACTGCGCTTCTATAATTATTCCTACATTTGTCCTCGTCGGAATGTTAACGTTTAAAAACATTGTATGAAATTCGTATTTGTACTTATAGTCATGCTGCAGGTTTCCTTCGGGATATCGTACGCACAAAACATCGCGGAAAATGATCGGGAGTATTGGGTCAATCTGATGGTAAAAATAATGGACCCGGTGATCAGAAATCTGAGTGAAGACAATCTAAAAAATAGCATCCCCATCGGACGCTCTTCCTCCTCTCAGGCAAGCTCGCGCGAGTTCATCACCCACATGGAATCGGTGGGGAGGACTTTTGCCGGTGTCGCTCCCTGGCTGGAATTGGGGGAAGATCAAACTCCGGAAGGTCAATTGAGGGGCAAATACATTGAAATGTCGTGCAAGGCACTGGCAAATTCCGTGAACCCGCAATCCAATGATTATTTCAATAGTACGGCCACACGCCAGATCCTCGTAAACAGTGCTTTCCTCATACAAGGGCTATTAAAAGCACCTACACAATTGTGGGGTCGACTGGATGCTATCACCCGGGAACGTTTGATAGCACAGTGGAAATCTACGCGTACCATGAAACCGGGGAATAACAACTGGCTCCTCTTTTCTGCCATGGTGGAGTGTGGAATAAAAGAGTTCGGCGGTGAATGGAATTTTCAGGTCATTGAGCACGCGCTGAATTCACACAAAGAATGGTACAAAGGGGACGGTATTTATGGCGACGGGGCAAGCTTTCACCTGGATTATTACAACAGCTACGTGATTCATCCCCTGTTGGAACAAATCCTGTCGATTGTCGTGAAATACAAGCCGGCGTATGCCGAACTTCATCAGCTGGAATGGATCCGCTTGCAACGTTACGCCGAAATACAGGAGCGAATGATTGCACCCGACGGTTCTTATCCTGTCATTGGAAGATCTGTAACCTACCGCTCTGCAGCATTTCAGGGATTGGCACTGACAGCCTTCAGCGGGAAACTGCCAGAAACTCTTTCTCCCGCACAAGTAAGATCGGCCCTTACAGCGATGTTGAAAAGGGTATTTGAACAACCGGGAACATTTGATGATAAAGGCTGGCTGACAATTGGGGTTGGCGGAGAGCAAAAAGAACTGGGGGATTCGTATCTCTCTACTCCTTGTGTATACCTGTGCTGCACAGTCTTTGTACTCCTCGGTTTACGAGGAGACAACCCTTTCTGGTCGTCCCCTGCTGAGGATTGGACCAGCCTGAAAGCATTCTCCGGAAAAAATTTTCCCATAGACAAGTCAATAAAACAATAAATCTGGACATAGAAAAAAAGAATCGTATGAAACTGAAAAAAAGAATTTGCACCGGAGCCATCCTGCTGCTTGTGTTACTCACATCGAACCTGCATGCACAAACAACCGGAGTGCAGGATCGTACCTATTGGATAGAGGTGCTGACTCAAATTGCCGATCCGGTCCTGATCAACATGAGCCAGGATAAACTGAGGGCAACAATGCCCGTGGAAACCTTGGCGGGGGGAGAGAATCCCAACAATGCACGGACCACGCACCTGGAGGCATTGGGCCGATTATTGGCCGGAATGGCTCCCTGGTTGGAACTCGGTCCCGATCAGACACCCGAAGGTAAGCTGCGGGAAAAATACATCAAACTGATGTTGAAATCCATTGAACATGGTTTTGATCCCAAATCTTCGGATTATTTGAACTTTGAGGTTACACGCCAGCCATTGGTCGACATGGCTTTCTTTTGCGAAGGTTTGTTGCGTGCACCCAGTCAGATTTGGGGAAGACTCTCCGACAAGACAAAAAAGGACGTGGTGAATGCCATGGAGAAAATTCGCAAAATAAAACCCATTGAAAGCAACTGGCTGCTTTTCTCGGCTACGGTGGAGGCTGCGGCACTGGAATTTACCGGTGAGTGGAATCCCGAACCGGCCTCTTATGCGCTGATGCGATTCAAAGAATGGTATAAAGGCGATGGCTGGTACGGAGATGGAGCTGATTTTCACATGGATTATTACAACAGTTATGTGATTCATCCCATGATGATGGACGTGCTTCTGGTCATGCAAAAGCACCAGAAAGGGGAAGCTGAAATGTTTGAATTGGAATCAAAACGCTTTACGCGGTTTGCGGAACAACAGGAAAGATTCATCTCTCCCGATGGTTCTTATCCGGTGGTGGGACGATCCATTGCCTATCGGTTTGGAGCTTTTCACCAACTCTCACAGGCTTCCCTGTTGAACATGCTCCCGGCTTCTGTGAAGAAAGCACAGGTGCGTTGTGCATTGACTGCCGTGATAAAAAAACACATGAGCGTGGAAGGAAACTTTGATAAAAACGGCTGGTTGACCTTGGGCTTTTGCGGACATCAGCCGGAAATTGCAGAAAGATACATCTCCACCGGCAGCTTGTATCTCTGCACAACTGTTTTTCTCCCTTTGGGTTTGCCTGCAACGGATGCATTCTGGAAAGATCCCTATACCGAATGGACGGGAAAACGTATCTGGAGCGGACAGAAAGACGTGAAGCTCGACAAGGCCATTAAATCATGAAAAAGATAGCTGTTCTATTTTTTATCTTCCTGACAGGCACTTGCTTGCGGGCACAGGCTCCCTTACGGGAATCTGCAAGGATACTCCCCGAAAACCTGGAAGAGACGCTTGGAAGTTACCTGTTCAATCGGCAGGTAAAAGAGTTTATGAACAATCAGCCGACAAAAAAAATTGCGGATTCAGGCTTATCCAAAAAAGACTATCTCCGACTGATCGAAACTCAGGTGAAAGCTTTTTATCCATATCAGGATAAAACTACCGGTGCGATCATTGATCCGGTGTACAAGATAGAATGGCAATACTCAACGCCTTGTTATGCTCTTTCTGTGGGATTGTTGTCGGCAACGAAATACATGGATGACAAAGAATTGCTGAAAAGTGGCATTCAGGCATTGGATTGTGCAATCAGCGAGTTTCATGAAAACCGGTGTGCCCATCATCACGGTGAGTTCTTCATTCAGCCGTTGATGCTCGCACTGGACCTATACCGTGAGTTTGTTCCGGCAGGACTAATGAAAATATGGCGGGACAAGATTGCTCCGGTTGATCCTTATCTTTTATACAAGGATAACCTGAAAAAAAAGAAATACTGCTACAACCACAATGTGGTTGCGTTGGCAGGGGAATATCTTCGGGAAAAAGAGCACATCAGCAGCGACAAAGATTTCTTTGAATGGCATTTCGATCATCAGAAGCAATATATGTCTGATTGTGGGTTGTATATCGACAACAAGACCAATCCGCCCATGGTGTATGATGAATTCACCCGCCAGTTTATGAGCACCATCCTCGTAGAAGGTTATGACGGCCCCAGCAAGGATTTTTACGCTAAAAAGCTGCTCCATGGCGCCTGGACTTCTTTGTTTATGCAATCGCCATACGGCGAAGTGCCTACAGGAGGACGAAGTGCCCAACACCTTTGGAATGAAGCTGCCGCAGCTGTGACCTATGAAATATATGCAACCCAATATGCACAGAGGGGGATGATGGAAGAAGCGGGAGCTTTTAAACGTGCCGCCCACCTTTCCATTCAAAGTATTTCACGCTGGAAACGTCCCGATGGCTCGGGATTCATCGTGAAAAACCGTTTCCCGATCGAAGTGATGCATGGGTATGAAAGCTATTCGGCCCAGTCGCAATATAATTTGCTGGCATGCTGGCTCATGAGTGTGGCTTACCTTTATGCAGATGATTCCATAAAAGAGCTTCCGGCTCCCACCGACGTGGGTGGCTATGTGATCGCCTTGCAGGATAAATTCCATAAGGTCTTTGCCAATGCAAATGGCAATTATATCGAGTATGATTACAGTGCCGATCCACGGTATAATGCAACGGGACTGATCCGCATTCATCTCAAAGGCTCTAACCCGCAACTCGGTCCATCCGATGGCATTCCGCATATCTGGGATAACAAGAAAAAACAGGATTTGGGAGGTGAGTTATATGCGGTGGGCCCTGCATGGTTCGATAAAGAGGGAAAAGAACACCGCCTGGCTGAGTATACAAACACAAGCTATCCTGACAGCGCCCTGTATACGGCATACAAGGGACAACTTCAACCCCGTATTGAAGTGAACACGCTAAAGCAAAAACCGGATGAAGTGACTTTTGAAATCACTTATTCAGGTGATTTCAACGGCGTTTCGCAGATAAGGCAACAGCTCACCATAAACAACTCAGGGATCACAATAAAAGATAAACTAAAAGGGGAGATTCAGAAGGCGCGTGTTTACTACCCGATGCTTGTTTTCGACGGGCAAGAAAAGACAACCATCACCACCAATGGACATTCACTCAACTTGTTTTTACGTGACGGAGGGGTTTGCTTTGAAGCCTTGTACCCAGTGAAAAATACAATACAACGGAATCAAACCCAACATTCGTTTCGCAATGGTTATGCTGAAGTCGCTTATTTTGATGTGCCGGGTAAAAAAATGATCTACAGGATCTCAACCAGCAAACCATGAAGCTGAAAGGAGGAAATACCCAACCATTTACAGTGAATTACACCGCTTACGACATATAATTACTTAAAGATTTATAAAATGAAAATACTTGAATGCATTAAACAACACAGCAGGATGATACTGATTCTCCTCTGTATGAACGTATCCTACGCTACCTTTGCACAAACAACAACGGTAACAGGGAAAGTGACATCGAAGGGTGAACCCGTTATTGGAGCCACCATTATGGAAAAAGGTACCATAAACGGAGTCATCACCGACCTGGATGGCAACTATTCGATAAAAGTACCGGCAGATGCCACGCTGGCATTTTCTTATATCGGCCTGAAAACGACAGAAGTCGCAGTCAACGGCAAGAAGACCATCGACGTAGTACTGGAAGAAGATGTGGCTCAACTCGAAGAATTGGTCGTGGTGGGTTATGGCACCATGAAACGGAAAGATATGACCGGTGCAATAACCAGGGTTTCCACCGAAAATTCAACCAAAGCGGTCACCAACACAGCCGAATTGCTTCGCGGTACGGTTGCCGGATTCTCCGCAGGATTGGGTACCAGTGCCAGAGGAAATACTTCCATGTTGATTCGTGGACAGAAATCAATCAAAGCAAGCAACTCACCCTTAATTGTGCTGGATGGAATCATCTTTAACGGCTCATTGGATGACATCAATCCCAATGACATCGAGACCATCGACATCATGAAAGACGGAAGCTCGGCTGCCGTATATGGTTCACGTGCCGCCTCGGGTGTGGTGGTGATCACCACAAAAGAGGGGAAAGCTGGCAAGCCTTCCATAAAATTTGACTTGAAGATGGGCATGTCTAACCTGACCCGGAATCAGCGCCCCTTTAATGGTCAGGAGTATACGGTCATGCGCCGCGATGAAAAAATCAGGAGCAATCCTTCCCGTCCTTTGGGTTACTTCCACAATCCCAGTCAACTGCCTGAAGGAGTGGATATGAATACCTGGTTGTCCTATACCAATGCAGATGCCAATTCCGATCCTACTGAGATTTGGTTAAGTCGTCTGGCTTTCTCCACTACCGAAATAAATAATTATCAGGCAGGGATTGAAACAGATTGGTATGACGCTGCCTTTCAGAATGCGCTCAGACAAGATTATAATGTAAGCCTGTCGGGAAAATCAGACAAAATTACGTATTACTGGTCGGTAGGAAGCGTTGCAAATGAAGGCATCGTATTGGGAGACAAATACTCGACACTTCGCTCCCGGTTAAACCTGAAAGCAGACGTGACCAATTGGCTCCAAATAGGATTGCAGGCTCAATATGCCAATCGCGATCAGAGTTATGATGAAGTTGATTGGGATGAGGCCATACAGGCAAGCCCATGGGGAAGTAAATACGAAGAAGACGGTTCATTGAAATTCTATCCGAATGATGACAACATGAGCACCAATCCGTTTTCGGCTTATCTGACCAGAGAACGCTTTAACAAAACCCAGACATTCAATGCCACCGTCAACGCAAAGTTAACCCTTCCTTTGGGTTTTGTATATGAAGTAAGCTACTCCGATTACAACGATTGGAATAAGAATCATTACTATGATCCTTCGACCAGCATGGCGGGACTGAGCGCCAAAGGAAAAGCCGTCAGGAGAAATAGCAGCTCCCATTCATGGATGCTGGACAATACCTTAAACTGGTCTAAAACATTCAATGACATACACCGGTTTTATGTGACCCTCCTGTTCAACCTGGAAAAGAATGAAGACTGGTCCGATAACATGTCGAACTCCAACATCGTACCCTCTGAAGCACTGGGTTGGCACGGGATTGAATACGGTACAAATCCTTCGATTTCCAGTAACGATGGCAAAGACACCGGAAATGCAATGATGTCCCGCTTGAATTATGCACTCATGGACCGGTATCTGTTTACGTTATCCTACCGCAGAGATGGCTATTCTGCATTCGGCTCCCAAAATCCCTATGCAAACTTTCCGGCAGCAGCTTTTGCATGGCGGTTGAACGAAGAAAAGTTTATGGAATCCGTGAATTGGATCGACAACCTGAAACTGCGCTTATCCTGGGGTATAAATGGCAACCGGAGCATCGGACGATATGCTGCCCTGGCGAATCTGAATAGCGAGCAATATATTCACAATGGTTCCACCGTAATTGGAGTTTTTACCGACGGACTTTCCAACAAATCACTGAAATGGGAAAAGACGGAAGCATATAATGTGGGTGTTGATTTTGGCGTGCTGCAAAACAGGCTGTCGGGTGCGATCGAACTATATTATATGTCCACCAGGGACCTGCTGCTGAATCGTGCGTTACCCGACATCATCGGATTCAAGGATGTAATGAGCAACCTGGGTGAAGTACAGAACCGCGGATTTGAGGTCACCTTAAATTCCGTCAACGTGGGTACCGAGAACCTGAAATGGTCTTCCTCACTGGTCGCATCGCTTAATCGGAATAAAATTGCGCATTTGTATGGAGAAATGGTGGATGTGACTGATAAAGATGGCAACGTAATTGGACAGCGGGAAGATGACGACATCCAGAACGGATGGTACATTGGACATGCACTGGATGAAATTTATGATTACAAGATTCTGGGGGTTTGGCAGGAAAATGAACGGGAGGATGCTGCCGAATATGGAAAAGAACCGGGTGACTTTAAAGTCTGGGATGTAAACGAGGATGGACAATATTTACCCGAAGACGACAAAGTTTTTCAGGGATATCGGCGCCCACGGTTTACATTTGGTGTGGGAAACAGCTTGGAATTGTTTAATTGCATCGATTTCTCATTCTTTGTCCGTTCCGACCTGGGACATAAATCAAGCAACAGCCATTATGCACATGCGACGGATTACTACTACGACCGGGTAAATGCCTATAAGTATGATTATTGGACACCTGAAAATCCGACAAACGAATTTGCACGTCTTGGATCAAATACAAAATCACCCTCATTTAGTGTGTATAAGAACCGTTCGTTTGTACGCTTGCAGGATGTATCACTTGCTTACCGCATCCCGAACACGATGCTTTCTGAATATGGGATATCCAACGCACGCCTAACGTTTAACATCTCTAATCCTTTGTTAATTACCGACTGGAACTTCTGGGATCCTGAATCCTTGTCACCAGCACCCCGCACATTTACTT
>ENA-UOOR01004117-UOOR01004117.1-fermentation-metagenome-genome-assembly--contig:-NODE-4117-length-11877-cov-4.552783_pt1 | contig 11877 bp, 14 predicted proteins | sample MGYA00245780_ERZ724029 | MGnify/ENA primary metagenome ERZ724029 (study PRJEB28704, sample SAMN03018315) | fermentation metagenome | biome: anthropogenic terrestrial biome; feature: soil; material... | reverse complement strand
GTAATAGGTCTAATTATAGAAGTAGAGGGTCTTCAGGTTTTCGTAGGGGAAGTTTGTGAGATATTTATCAAATCTTCTAATAAAAAAGTATTAACAGAAGTAGTTGGTTTTAAAGATAGTTCTGTTTTACTAATGCCCCTTAATGAGACTAGCGGTATCGGTCCAGGTTGTTTAGTCAGACCAACAGGAATGTCCCTTAAGGTTAGAATAAGTGACAGTCTCTTGGGTCATACTTTGGATGGCTTGGGAAGACCAATGGATATGGAACCAATAAGCAATGGTCAGCTATATAGTGTCGATAGAACACCACCAGATCCATTTGAAAGAAGAAAAATAGATCGTATAATGAGTACTGGTGTAAAAGCTATTGATGGCACATTGACCTGTGGCGAAGGACAGAGAATTGGTATTTTTGCCGGCAGTGGTGTTGGAAAAAGTACTTTGCTTGGAATGATAGCGAAATATTGCGAAGCAGATGTCAATGTTATAGCTCTGGTAGGGGAAAGAGGCAGGGAAGTTCTTGAGTTTATTGAGAAGGATTTGGGACCTGAAGGATATAAAAAGTCAGTGGTAGTTTGTGCTACATCTGATCAACCACCATTGGTAAGATTGAAGGGTGCTTTTGTTGCCACTGCAATTGCTGAATATTTCAGAGATCAGGGCAAGAAAGTCATGCTAATGATGGATTCAGTAACCAGATTTGCAATGGCTCAGAGAGAAATTGGACTAGCCACTGGAGAACCGCCTACGACTAAGGGATATACACCTTCTGTATTTGCTATGATGCCTAAGCTCTTAGAAAGAAGTGGGATGTCTAAAAATGGTTCTATTACAGCATTTTATACGGTTTTAGTAGAAGGTGATGATATGAACGAGCCTATAGCCGATGCTGTAAGAGGTATATTGGACGGGCATATTGTACTATCTAGACAAATAGCGGCAAAGAATCATTTCCCGGCCATAGATATTCAGAACAGCATCAGTAGAATCATGAAAGAGATTGTAAGCGATGAGCATTATAGGCTTGCAGGGGAGTTGAAGGAAAATCTTGCGACCTACGCTGAATCTGAGGACTTAATTAATGTTGGTGCTTATATAAATGGAAGCAATCCTATAATTGATAGGGCTATTTCACTCAATACACCTATAAATAAATTCTTAAAACAAGATATAAATGAACATTTTATATATGAAGATTCATTGATGATGTTAAAGAAACTTATTAAATCGAAGGCAGAAGATTAGAGAGGAATGGTTTGAATGAAATCATACAACTTCTCCATGGAAAGGGTCTTGCAATGGAGAGAAAGTTTAGAGAAGAGTAGTATGGAAAAGTTCGCAACAGTACAAAATGAGCTTAATCATGAAAAATACATATTAAATGAACTATATAAGGAATATGAAGTAATAAAAGAAAAGGGGCTCAAGTGCAAAAATATAAATGAATTGAAGCAAGTTCAATTTTATAAACAAGATATCGAAGATAAGATTGAGATGCAAAAAGAAATCATAGAAAAAAAGAGCGAAGAACTTGAAGCAATGAGACTCGAATTGGTAGAAGCACAAAAAGACAGAAAGATAATGGAAAAACTCAAGGAAAGAGACTATACAGATTATCAAAATGAAGTGAAGGCCGTAGAACAGAAACAATTAGATGAGATGGCAGTATTGAAGTTCAAACCCGGTGCTCTTCACGGCTAATGCTGGCAAAGCGAATTATCTCACCATGCTGTCATGCTGAGCGTAGCGAAGCATCTCGGGTCTAGTGGCTTTGTCATCCTGAGTGTAGTCGAGGAATCTCCGAGTTTAATATTGAAAGGAGGTGAAAACATGAATGTAGCCAGTGTACAAATTCAGCAACAAAATACTTCTGATGGTAATAAGACAAATAAGGCAAAAGGCGATGAGTTTACACAAATATTTAATAGCACCGTGTCAAAAGTAGGAAGTATTGAAGCTAAGGAAAAAGAAGATGAAACTGAGAAAGAATCAGAAATCCTTAATTTGCTTGGACTTATGAACATGCCTATGGTGGAAAAAATTGAAATGCTTAATCTGGAAGACATTGAAATAGATGCCATAGACACAATAAGTACAGACAAATCATTGACAGTAGGTGATGAACAGCAAATCAATATTCCTGTAGAGTTGGGGGAAAGTGTAAATTTCAATGCTGTTGAAGATGAGGTATTACCATCTAAGATTAATAATGAATCATTTACAGCTTTGGAGGATACAGATATTTTATCAGATGTAAAAGCTGAAGATAATCCCTTGGAAAAGGAAATCATAGCCGATCTACCTAAAAGGGATAATGAAAAACCCGAGTTGCTAAATAATAAATTTGAAAATCTAGAGTATGTAAAACAAAAGCATCTAAATAAAGATGCTATTAGTAAGGTTGATGAATATTCTCTTGAATTTAAAGACAAAGATGAGGGGCTGGAGCAAAAGACTATAAAGCTTGATTCAAAGGATGTAAAGGTCAATGATTTGAGCCTGACAAATAACCAGATCAAAGATGTGACAGGGTCAAATACTGAATTTAAGGTAGAAGCACCAAAACTCGAAGTTGCTAATGATAATATCCAAAGAGTTCAGGATGCAATTGTCCAGTTGATGGAAACAACAACAGATAGAGATACAAGTGTAGTGAAGGTAAAGCTATACCCTGAGGAGCTCGGTACTGTTGATGTTACTTTAAAGATGACTGATGGAAAACTTACAGCAAAGATTTTAGTGGATAATGACCATGTTAAGGGATTATTTTCAAGTAAGGTAAATGAATTAAATGAAAGCCTTGTAAAACAAAATATCCATATTGAAAAGATAAACATAGACATAGATTCATCTGCCAATACAAATCTAGATTTTAATTTTAACAACAATGGAGGCTTTAATCATTATAAGAGAAATTATTCGAGAAAGAATTATTTTAATGGATTCGAAAATAATACGATAGTATCTAAAATTCAGGATTCAGGAGCTAAAGGATTAGGAGAAATCAGTATCTTAGCTTAAGGAGGTTTGAAAATGGAGGTATATAATACTGCAAATGTTAATCAACAATATTCTACTAGCAACACTTCTGGAAGCAATTTGGCAGTAGAGGATTTTCTTCAGATAATGGCAGCTGAGATAAAGAATCAAAGTCCAATGGGTGGAGAATCAGGTAGCGGAAGCAAGACAGATTACCTTTCACAGCTTGCACAGTTTACTATGCTTGAGCAGATGAATACAATTTCTGATGGCATAAATCAGCTAAGTATGCTGAATCAAGTAAGCTTAATAGGAAAAGAAGTTACTATTTATAATGGGGAAGAGAATATCAAGGGAGTTGTAGAGAAAGTAAAGTTCTATAATTCTACTGTTATTTTACAGGTCGACAATGAGGACTATCCTATAGGGCTGCTAATGGAAGTATCAGATGGTACTAGTGAAGAAGAGGTGTCAGAATGAGCTTTAGAATAGAGAGAGGGCAGATAATCCCTTCGTCTGACAGTAGGGTAAATAGTAAAAGTAATTCTAATGTTGATTTTCAAAATATATTACAAGAAAGTATAAATAAAAATGATAATATAAAAATTTCTGCCCATGCTGAACAGAGAATGTTGGAAAGAAATATTAGACTTCAGAAAAATGACATAGATAGATTAAAAACTGCTATGAATGATCTTGAGCAAAAAGGAGCTAAGGAAAGCTTGATGCTATATAAGGATATGGCTTTCATTGCTAGTGTAAGCAATAGAACTATTATCACTACTATGCAGAATAGTGAAATGGATATTGTGACAAATATCGACAGTGCAATAATTGTTAAATAGTGGCTGGACCTTATGGAAGCCACATACCCGCTGATTGACAGAAGCGGAGTAAATTCTGGGAGGTAAATACATGTTAAGATCGTTGTATTCAGGTATAAGTGGAATGAGAGGATTCCAAACAAAGATGGATGTTATAGCAAATAATATTGCTAATGTAAATACTACAGCTTTTAAATCAAGTAGGATAAGTTTCCAAGACATGTTGAGTCAAACAACAGCAAATGCTTCGTCACCTACGGGAAATGGCTTAGGAGGTATAAATTCAAAGCAAATAGGACTTGGAGTTAAGGTTGGCTCAATAGACATGATGATGGGTGGAGGAGCACTACAGCCAACAAATAGAGATTTGGATTTTGCTATAGAAAATGAAGGGTTTTTCGTAGTTTCATCTGATGTATCAGATGTTGATAGTGAATCTCCCCTACTAGAGGATGCAACAGTAGGGACTATTCAATATACAAGAGATGGGGCCTTCTTTAGAGATTATGAAGGGAATTTAGTTAATGCTAGTGGACAGAGAGTTTTAGGATATGTTACTGGTGGGTTAGTAGTAGATGAAGACAATCCAAATCCAGAAGTAATTGATCCAGAAGAATTAATAGATGGAGACTATCAAGATTTTCTAAAGCCTTTAAAGATTGCAGATATTGATGAAGATGGAGGAGAACTTCAAAGTTTTTCAATAGATACTTCAGGAAAGATAATTGCTGTATATAGTAGTGAGGAAGGTGCAACAACTCGTATACTGGGGCAAATTGCTATTACTAAATTTAGTAATCCTGAAGGATTAACAAAGGCTGGAGGAAATACTTTCAATGAATCCAACAATTCAGGTAGAACGCAGTTTGGATTGGCTGGAGCAAATGGCTTCGGTAATATACGCCAGGGCTTCCTAGAAATGTCCAATGTAGACTTAGCAAATGAATTTACAGAGATGATAGTAGCAAGTAGGGCTTATTCAGCAAATTCAAGAAGTATCACAACTTCAGATGAAATGCTCCAAGAATTGATAAACCTTAAAAGATAGTTAAGAACTAAGAACTAAGAGCTAAGAACTAAGAACTAAGAACTAAGAGCTAAGAACTAAGAACTAAGAACTAAGAACTAAGAACTAAGAGTTAAGAGGTAAATGAAAACCCGAGATCCTTCGAAAGCATTGATTATACTGCTGACTCAGGATGACAAGAGTGTGTGTTCCAAGGATAAGTGAAGGATTCACGATGACAGGACTATGTTATTTTTAGCGAAGAGAAAAACCCGAGATCCTTCACGGGTAAGGTTTATACTGCTATCTCAGAATGACAGGAGAAGATAGTTAAGAACTAAGAGGTAAGAGGGAAATGAAAACCCGAGATCCTTCGAAAGCATTGATTATACTGCTGACTCAGGATGACAGTACTACGTTATTCCGAGCGAAGCTGAGGGATTGCCACTCTGCTGTCATTACTAGCGAAGCTGAGGGATTGCCCCCTTGCGTCATTCCGAACGGAGCCGAGGGATTGCCCCTCTGTTGTTATTCTGAGCGAAGCCTAGGAATCTCCCCTCTGCTGTCATTCTGAGAGAAGCCTAGGAATCTCCCCTCCGCTGTCATTCTGAGCGATAGCGAAGAATCTCGGGTTTTAATTGTGAATTGTAATTTGTGAATTGTGAATTGAAATTGGGGTCGATGATATGATTATACTTACATCAATAAGTGGAAAAGAGTTTTGTTTAAATAGTGATTTGATATATAAGATTGAGGAATTGCCGGATACGGTTATTACATTAACGAATGGAAAAACGATTAGGGTAGTAAACAGTACTGAAGACATTATACAAAAAATTGTAGAGTTCAAAAGACGAATATTCCTTGACTTACCGGAGGTGAGTAGTAAATGAAAAAAAGAAGTATGTCGGCAATAAGTGGGTTAATTGCCGGGGTTATTTTGGTGTTTTGGTCTATTAAGATATCGGGTAATCTTAGTAGCTTTTATGATCTTCCATCTATTGCAATTACTGTAGGAGGATCATTTTGTGCATTGATTATCAGCTTTCCATTTAAAGCCATATTAAATATACCTAGTATGTTGAAGCTACTAATGGTTTCACCGCAAAATAATAGGGAAGATATAATAATTTTACTTACAGATTTATCTAGAAAGGCTAGAAGAGATGGCTTATTAGCACTAGAGGATGATATAAGCGAAATGGGAAATGAATTTATGGCAACGGGACTGCAAATGGTAGTTGATGGTGTTGAGCCTGACAATATTAGAGAGTTAATGGAACTTAAGATGGACACTATGGAAAGAAGACATAGATCCGGACAGATGGTATTCTTAAAATGGGGTGAGCTAGCTCCTGCTTATGGTATGCTTGGTACTCTTATTGGACTCATCATAATGCTTGTTGACTTAGATGACCCAGGGTCAATTGGGAGTGGTATGGCTGTAGCTTTGGTAACTACGTTTTATGGTTCGTTTCTTGCTAATTTAGTGTTCCTGCCAATTGCAAACAACTTAAGTGAGCAAACTGATGAAGAAGTATTTACATGTCAAATGATTATAGATGGGATATTGGAAATACAAGCTGGGACTAATCCAAGATTGCTTGAAGAAAAATTGTTGGCTTATTTATCACCTGATGATCAAAAGAAAACTAAAGATGACTTAGGAAGTGCGAAAGAGGCTGTAAATTATGAGCAGTAGAATTAGAAAAAAGGAGAGTAGCGCTGGAGGCGGCGCACCATGGCTAACTACTTTATGTGATTTAATGCAACTTTTATTAACATTTTTCGTCTTGTTATTTTCAATGTCAAATGTAGATGCAGAGAAATTTGCCAATGTTACTACGTCGATTCAGGAGGCTTTTATTGGTTTTCAGGCAGGACCATCATTAATAGAGAGTTATAATAGCAGTGATGTACCTACAATACAGGGAGGAAGTATAATTGATCAAGGTATGGCTATACAAATTTCACCAGAAATCTTACAGATGTATGAGAAGATAGGAGAATTCATTACTGAAAATGAATTACAATCGGATGTTGATGTAAGATATGATGATAAGGGTGTATTTGTTGATATAAAAGATATGATATTGTTTGATACGGGAAGTGCAAAGCTTAAGGACACCGGTATAGATGTATTAGGTAAGCTTGAAGGGCTCATCAATGATTTTGATAATGATATAGTAGTTGAAGGCCATACTGATAATATTCCTATCAATGTAGAGCAATATCCTACAAATTGGGAGTTGTCTACGGCTAGAGCAGTATCTGTAGTTAGATATCTAAGTGAAGTTGAGAAAATAGATCCAAAGAGGCTATCTGCTAGAGGATATGGAGAGTACAATCCAATAGCTACAAATGATAGTGCGCAAAATAGAGCATTAAATAGAAGGGTAAATTTATTTATAGTATTTGATAATAAAGGTGGGAATTAGTTATGGCTGAAATAGAAATATCAGAGAAGAAGAGCGTTTCTAAGATTATAATTATTGTATTATTATCATTAATCCTATTGTTAACAGCAACTATCTTATTTTTTGTTGTCTTTGACAAGCAGGCAGATAATATATTTAGTATTTTTAAATCAGAAAGTGGAGAATTTACTGCCCCACTTGAGGAATTTGTTGTGAATTTAAAGCCTGAGGGTAATGTAAGACATTATATTAAAGTATCCTTAGCTCTTATGTTTACTGATGAGGATGATAGTAAAATAATAGAAACAAATATGAGTAAAATTAGAGATACAATAATAAGTACCTTAAGAGCAAAAACCTATAATGATATAGTAAATGATAATCAGACACTTAATTTGAAAACAGAATTAATTGAAAGCATAAATAAATCCTTAAATGAATCTATTGTGGAAGGTGTATATATAACTGATGTTATCATTCAATGATGTTTCATCTATTTTTCAAACTATAGTGGTTCTAATAATAGTCATAATTTTGGCGAATATATCTTTAAAACTTCTTAATAAGAATATGATTAAAAGCCAAAGAATTATCAAGATAGTTGAGAGGGTAAATGTATTTAATAATTCAGCCTTAGGAATTGTTGAAATATGTGGAAAGTATTATTTAATGAGTTTTACAGATAAGGACAATAAAATTCTAAAGGAATTAAATAAGGAAGAAGTAGAAACTTATCTTGAGGAGTTTGAGGAGAACAAAGGTTTTACATATTTAAAGGATAAAACAAATTTATTTTTTGGAACGAGGAAAAAAGATTGAGCAAAAAGAAGACCATTTTAATTTTATGTATACTACTAATTACAATATCAATTATGCCTAGGGTTTCTTTCGCAGAAGGAATAACTGATTTTATATTCAATCAGGATAACAACCCGGAATCTACAGTAGATACAGTTAAGCTTTTGATTATATTAACGGTACTTTCCTTAGCTCCCAGTATTCTAATCTTGACTACTTGCTTTACAAGAATTATAGTGGTTTTATCTTTTTTGAGGAATGCATTGGGCACTCAACAAACACCTCCAAATCAGCTATTAATTGGACTAGCTTTGTTTTTGACAGTATTTGTAATGCAACCGGTATATAGTCAAGTGATGTCTGAAGCAATAAACCCATTTTTGGCAGAGGAAATTTCTCATGAAGAAGCAATTGACAGGGCTATAGTACCAATGAAGGAATTTATGTTAAAGCAAACTAGGGAGAAGGATTTAGCTCTATTTTTAAGAGCTTCAGGAAGTGATAATGTTGAGAATCCTATGGATTTGTCAATGACTACCGTTATTCCGGCATTTGCCATAAGTGAACTTAGGACAGCCTTCAGCATAGGATTTATAATCTATATACCATTCTTGGTAATAGATATGGTCGTTTCTAGTATTTTAATGTCCATGGGGATGTTTATGCTTCCGCCGGTCATGATTTCATTGCCATTTAAAATACTGTTATTTGTCTTAGTAGATGGATGGTATTTAGTGGTAGAATCCTTGTTACAAAGCTTTGTTTAAGAGGTGATTAAAATGACTCAAGTAATGGCACTAGATATTTTGCGAAGTGGATTTTTAACTATAATGAAGGCTTCACTGCCAATTTTGTTACTGTCATTGGTAGTTGGATTGATAATCAGTATACTACAGGCAGTTACTCAGGTTCAAGAACAGACCTTGAGTTTTGTGCCTAAAATAATTGCAGTCATGTTTGGGCTTATATTATTCGGAAATTTTATCCTAAATAGTGTAATAACATTTACGGAGAATCTTTATAAGTTAATTGGAAATATAGTGTAGGTGCCTTGATATGATTATACAAGTACATAAGTTGTTACTAATTTTACTAAGAATTACAGCCTTTATAGTTATTTGTCCAGGGTTTTCATTTAGAGGATTGCCGAATATTTTTAAGGTAACTTTGGCTATAGGTATTACTCTAATGGTATATACAGTAGTTCCTGAAATGGCCATGGTTGGAGGAATGTTTGAGCTACTTATGCTGGCAATTAAAGAGACTGTTTTTGGTCTTGCGATTGGATATGTTACTAATTTAGTTTTTTCAGCCATTGAAATAGCTGGACAATTAATAGACCTTCAAGTTGGATTTTCTATGGGTTCTGTTTTTGATCCCAACTTAGATATTAGCGCTTCAAATTATGGCAGATTTTATTATTGGCTTTCAATTATGGTGTTTTTTTTACTTGATTTGCATCATGTAGTCATCAATACTTTGATTAAATCCTTTGAATATGTACCACTAAATGCATTGAACTACAACGGAGCAAGTACAGAGGCAGTTTTAAGAATTTTTTCGAGAATATTTGAATTGGGTCTCAATCTTGCTGCTCCGATGATTATTGTTGTTTTACTGGCTGATGTTATATTGGGTGTTATATCAAGGACAGTTCCTCAAATCAATGTATTGATGCTTGGTATGCCATTGAAGGCCATGGTAAGTTTTTTTGTGGCAATGATTAGCTTGTTTTGGTTAATGAATTCACTGGGTGATATTTTGTATCTCATCCCCGGATATTTAGAAGGATTTTTAAACCTATTCCGCTAATTACACCCCTGTCACCCTGAGATGGACAGCATAAGCATTGCTAGCCTCCTGTCACCCTGAGACGGACAGCATAAGCACTGCCCTCGAAGGATCCTGGGTTTAAATTGTGAATTGTGAATTGTGAACTGTCATTTGTGAATTGTGAATTGTGAACTGTGAATTGAATTAAAGGGGTGATTTTATGTCAGATAAAGAGTCTAAAACTGAAGAGGCCACCCCCAAGCGTCTCAGGGATGCGAAAAAGAAAGGACAGATTTCCAAAAGTAGTGATTTAGGTCCTGCGGTATCCTTATTGATTTTTACAATGACGGCAGCTACCTTGGGTCAGTACCTATATTCAAATATGTTAAGTTTTTTAAAGGGATATTTGGGTAGTAGGCATGACTTGGATATAAATATTGGCAATGTAAGAAATTTGTTCATCAACAATTTAATTAGTTCAAGTTTGATGGTATTGCCATTTGCATTAATTGCAATTGCTGTTGGAATTATCACTAGCTTGATACAGACGGGATTCATCTTGACCGCTGAGCCTATAAAGCCTGACTTTAAGAGAATCAATCCCATAAGTGGATTTCAAAATATTTTTTCTAAAAGAGTATTATTTAATCTAGTAAAAAATGTTTTAAAGCTTATTTTAGTATTTTATTTAGCTATGAACAATCTTATGGATTCAGGAAAAGAACTATTAAACACAGGCAACCTAGGTACTGAGAAATTATTTTCCTTCTTTGGTAATTTTACAAAAGAGCTTGTTATAGATATTGTCTATATCATGCTGAGTATTGCAATTATAGATTATATTTTTCAAAGAAGAGAGTATAAGAAGAACTTAAGGATGACAAAGCAGGAAATCAAAGATGAATACAAGGAAATGGAGGGTAATCCTCAAATTAAATCTGCCAGACAACAGAGACAGCGTCAGATTGCAATGAGTAGGATGATGTCAGCTGTCCCAAAGGCTACTGTTGTAGTAACAAATCCTACACATATTGCTGTAGCTTTAAGATATGAGACCGATAAGGATCAAGCGCCTGTAGTAGTAGCCAAGGGGGCAGATTATTTAGCAAATAAGATAAAGGAACTAGCAAGGGAAAACAAGATTCCAATTATGGAGAATAAACCTTTAGCTAGAACGATGTACAAAGATGTAGAAATAGGGGAGTATATCCCTGTTGAGCTTTATAAGGCAGTTGCAGAAATATTAGCCTTAGTTTATGAGCTTAAGGAAAAAAACAAGGGAAAGATTTAAGTTTTATAGAGGGAGCAATATATGCCTGAGCTATTTAATAATATAAGTCAAACATTTAGAAAATATACAGAATTGATAATTGCTTTTATTACGGTAGGTATTATAGGAATAATAATTATTCCTATGCCTAGTATAATCCTGGATTTTCTATTGGTTATCAATATATCCATAGGGATTGTAATTATGCTATTAACTTTGTTCACCAAGAATGTTCTGGAGTTTTCGACATTTCCTACGTTACTTCTTATAACAACAATGTTTAGATTAGCATTGAATATCTCTTCTACAAGATTGATACTTAGTGAAGGTGATGCTGGTAATGTAATCAATGCCTTTGCTAATTTCGTTACAGGGAATAATTACGTAGTTGGTGCTGTTATATTCGTAATAATAGTTATAGTACAAATAGTAGTAGTTACAAACGGAGCCAGTAGAGTTTCAGAGGTTTCAGCTAGATTTACACTTGATGCAATGCCAGGTAAGCAGATGGCTATTGATGCAGATTTAAATACTGGACTTATTGATGAACAGACAGCTAGACAAAGAAGAACTGACTTACAGAGAGAAGCAAACTTCTATGGTGCAATGGATGGAGCCAGTAAGTTTGTTAAAGGAGATGCAATTGCAGGCATCATAATTACCATAATTAACTTAGTAGGAGGAGTTTTAATCTTCTCACTAAAGGGAATGGGGGCAATGGATGCCCTTGACAAATTTGGGAAGCTAACTATTGGTGATGGGTTGGTAAGTCAGATTCCCAAATTTGTCAAGGGCATCCATTGCCCCCAT
>ENA-UOOR01004116-UOOR01004116.1-fermentation-metagenome-genome-assembly--contig:-NODE-4116-length-11880-cov-6.885751_pt1 | contig 11880 bp, 9 predicted proteins | sample MGYA00245780_ERZ724029 | MGnify/ENA primary metagenome ERZ724029 (study PRJEB28704, sample SAMN03018315) | fermentation metagenome | biome: anthropogenic terrestrial biome; feature: soil; material... | reverse complement strand
CCGACCTTCGCCTTTGAGGGGTCCGCGCAAGCCCTGACCCCCGGCTGCAAACCAAGGAGCCTCCGATGGCCAGCAAGATCATCAAGGGTCAAGACTTCCCCGAGCCGCTGCCCGAGCGCCCCTCCCTGCGCTCGAGCCGGCCCGGGGTCGTCGAGGCCGAGGTCTACGAGGCCCACCAGCACGCCAAGGAGATCATCGAGAGCGCCGAGGCGCAGGCCGCCGAAATCCTCGCCACCGCCGAGGACGAGCGCGAAGCAGCCCTCGCCGAGGCCCGCGAGGCCGGCAAACAGGAGGGCCTTGCGCAGATGACCGAGCTGCTCGTGCGCGCCCGACAGGAGGCCGCGGCGCTCATCGAGCGCAACGAGGAGGAGCTGGTCCGGCTGGCCCTGGTGTGTGCCGAGAGGATCATCGGCCGCGCGCTGGAGCTGGACGCGAACCTCATCCTGGAGATCGCCACGCAGGCCATCGAGAGCGTGCGCCAGCAGCGCGAGCTGGTGCTGAGGGTCCACCCGGACGACGCCCTGCGACTGCGCAACAGCCGCAAGAAGCTGATGGACCTGCTCGGGCGCACCAAGGACATCGCGGTGCGCGAGGACCCGGAGATCGAGCGCGGCGGCTGCATCATCGAGACCGAAAACGGCACCGTCGACGCCCAGCTCAGCACGCAGATACGCATGCTCGAGGCCGCGCTGCTCGGCGACCGACGCTAGCGCACGGACCGCTGCTCGCGCCGCCCGCTCTTCTGTCTCGAAAAGCGCGCGGGCCTTGGCCCCCGGTCAGCGCCGGGGCCCGGGCCCTCTGCTCCTTGCGTCGCCCGCTGAGGCCGACGGGTAACCGATGGCCGCCCGAGGGCTCGAAGCACGCCCCCCCGCCAGAGCCGGCGCCTCCGAGGCTCAGGGCTCTCGGCGCTCACGGTGCAGCCTCGATTAGCCGATCACCCGCTCTTGAAGCAGCCGGGCGAGGATGCGCGCGGTCTCGAGCCGGCTCATGCTCGACAGCGCGAAAAGGTCGTCGAACTCGACCTCGCCGTCGACCATCGCCAGCACGAATCCGGCGCGGTGGTCGAGGTTGAGCCAGACGATCTCGTCCGGGCGCATGCGCACCTTGGGCTTGGCGCGAAGGTCGCCGATCTTGCTCTCGTACATCGCGAGGAGCGTGTTCTCGCAGCGACTGACCAGGTCTCGCGCCGTCAGGTTCGAGGGATCGAGCGCGAGCACCTGCTCGGCGGCCTCGAGCGCGCCGCTGTGGTCGTCGAGGTCGAGCAGGTCGACGGCGCGCCGCAACAAGGAGGCAGCATCCGCGGGCGGCTCCTTCGGCGGCACGAGCGGCTCCGGAGGCTCGGAGCGTCCAAAGTGTGCGGCCAAGGGCGTGGATGCAGGCGCGGCGGCGGCATCGGCGGCCGGCGGCTGCTCGCCGGAGGGCATCGGCGTCGCGGCGCTCCCCCCCAGCGTGCCCCAGCCCGGGATCTCGCCCCCCGGCTCCCTGCTCGCGCGCGGGCCTTTTGGCGGGGCCACGGTCTCGGCGACGGCGACCGGGTGCGCGGGCGGGGCGCCGAAGCTGAAGGTCTCGAAAGCGCTGCTCGCCTGGTGCTTCGGCTGCGCCGCGGGCGCATCGACGCCAAGAGGGTTCTTGCCGGGTTCGGGCGGATCGTGGCGCACCCAGGGCGATCGCTTGTCCCCCCCGGCCGCCGCGGGCCTGCCACCGAAGACAAGCGTGCTCGAGGGCGCCGGTGCGCATTCGGGCGACGTCGGGCCGAGCTGCTCTGCCCAGGAGTCCTCGAAACCTGAGCTGGCGGTCCCGAGGTCGGGCTCCCGGCTGCGGCCCGTTGCCCGCCTGGCAGTCTTCGCCCGCGGGACCCCGCTGGACGCGGGTGCAGCTTCGGTCGTCGAGCCCAGCGAAGGCCCAGGGACCGGCTCTTCGGTCGCGGCAGGCGAGCCCGCCTGCGGCGAGATCATTGAAAGAGGGGTGAGCTCCGACTCGGCCGAGCCGCCGCCGAAGAAGGGGCTTGGCGTAAGCGCGACCGGTCCGCTCTGCTTCCCCTCGGGCCGCGCGAAAGGGCTCTTCTTCTTGCCCGCCACCGCGTGGTCGAGCGCTCCGGAGACGAGCAGGTTGTCGAGGTAGGTGCGCGCGCGCTTGTTCTGCGGATCGAGCCCGAGCGCCTCCTGCCAGGCCTGCGCCGCACCCGCCGGGTCTCCCGACAGCTTGCGCCTCAGGCCTTCCTGAATCAGCTCGGTGACACGGTCAACCGGCATGGGCTCTAAACCTCGCGGCCGCCTTCGGCCGGGGAGTCGTCAGGCATGCGTTCCCAGGCGCGCGACGACGCCGCGCACCGCGGCGATGGTCCGGGTCAGCTCGTCCTGCGCCGCGACGACCTCCTTCAAGCTCCCGCTCGCGCTCGCCGACTGCGCCTTGCGAATCTGGCCCTGGGCCTTGGCGAACACCTCCGGCCCCACGGCGGCCTGCTTCACGAGGTTTTCCAGAGCCGGCAGGATGCCCTCGAGCTCGAGGATAAGGCCGCTCACCTCGTGCCTCTTCGCCTTGGCCTGCTCGTCGACGTGCGCCTCGAGCATGTAGTCCTGCTGCTCTTCGATGATCTTCTTGAGCTCGTCCTGCGTCAGGCCGCCCGAGGCGGTCACGGTGATCGACTGGCGCTGGCCGGTCGCGGTGTCCTTGGCCGTCGCCGAGACGATGCCGTCGGCGCTGATGTCGAAGCTGACGGCTATCTCCACCTCGCCCCGGCGCGCGGCCCGCAACCCGGAGAGCACGAACTCGCCGAGCAGCTCGTTGTCGGTGGCCACCTCGCTCTCGCCCTGCAGGACCATGATGCGCACCACGGTCTGGAAGTCCTTCGAGGTCGCGAACAGCTCGGTCGCCGAGGTCGGCACCGTCGTGTTCTTGGCGACGAGCTGACGCGCGTAGCCGCCGGCGATGGCCACCCCGAGCGCCTGCGGGGTGACGTCGAGCAGCACGACGCTGGCCGCCTCCTCGACCAGCGCATGGGCCTGGAGGGCCGCGCCCAGCGCGACGACCTCGTCCGGATGCACGCCCTTGCTCGGCTCGCGGCCGAACAGCTCCTTGACCGCGGCGGCGACCTTGGGCATGCGGGTCATGCCGCCGACGAGCACGACCTCCTTGACCTCGCGCGGCCTGGTGCCCGCCTCTTCGAGCGTCAGGCGCGTGCGCTCGATGCAGCGCTCGACCAGGTCCTTGGTCAGCTCCTCGAGCTTCTCGCGCGTCAGGGTCCTTTGCAGGTGCAGCGCGCTCTTGCCGTTGGGCGGGGTGAAGATGAACGGCAGGTTGATCTCGGCCTCGCGGGTCGCCGACAGCTCGCACTTGGCCTTCTCGGCCGCCTCCTTGAGCCGCTGCAGCGCCATCTTGTCTTCGCGAAGGTCGGCCCCGTTCTCCTTGGCGAACCCGAAGGCGAGCCACTCGATGATGCGGTTGTCGAAGTCCTCGCCGCCCAGGTAGGTGTCGCCGCCGGTGGCAAGGACCTCGAAGACCCCGCCGGAGACCTGCAACACCGAGATGTCGAAGGTGCCGCCGCCCAGGTCGAAGACCGCGATGCGCCCCTCGACCTGCTTGCTCATGCCGTAGGCGAGCGCCGCGGCGGTCGGCTCGTTGATGATGCGCAACACGTCGAGCCCGGCGATCTTGCCCGCGTCCTTGGTCGCCTGCCGCTGCCCGTCGTTGAAGTAGGCGGGCACGGTGATGACGGCCTTGCGCACCGGCTGGCCGAGGTAGGCCTCGGCGTCGGCCTTCAGCTCGGCGAGGACCATCGCCGACAGCTCCGGCGGCGAGTAGAGCTTGCTCGCGAGCGGGATGCGCACGTCGTCGTGGCCGCCGTCGGACACCTGGTAGGGAAGGACCTTGAGGGCCTCCTGGACCTGCGGGTTGGAGAACCTGCGCCCGATGAGCCGCTTGACCGCATAGGCGGTGTTGGCCGCGTTGGTGACCGCCTGGCGCTTGGCGATGACGCCCACCAGCCGCTTGCCATTGGGAGCGACGGCGACGACCGAGGGCGTCAGGGTGTGCCCGGCGCGGTTCTTGATGACCGTCGGCTGCCCATTCTGCATGGTGGCGACCACGCTGTTGGTGGTCCCCAGGTCAATGCCGATGACGGGCTCGCGAACCATGCGTTGGCGGCTCCTCAGGAGATGATCGTCGTCTTGACCTTCAACCGGCGCATCTGGTCTTTGGCGACCGGGTCGTCGGGCCGCAGCTTGAGAGCCTGCTCGTAGACGCGGATGGCGTTCTTCTCGAGCCCGGCGCGCACCAAGATGGCGGCGAAGGTGAGGTGGTATTCGGCGTTCTCCGGTGCCAGCTCGGTCGCGCGGCGGGCGAGCAGGTGCGCCTCCTTGAGCGCCTCCAGCTTGTCCGACTGCATCAGCATGCGGGCGAGCCGGTGGCTGTACGCCGCGTTGTCCGGGGCGAGCGAGACCGCCTTGCGCATCTGGGCGAGGGCCCGAGCCGAGTCGCCGAGGGTCTCGCTGCTGATCGCGTCGTCGTACTCGGCCTCGGCCAGGCCGCGATCGTCGCCGCGCTTCGCCTCGGCGAGCAGCTTGGCGACCTGCGCGTCCTTCGGCTCGAGCTGCGAGGCGAGGTTCAGGTCGGTCAGGGCCTTGCCCCAGTCGCCCTTGGCAATCGCCTGGCGCCCGCTGGAGACGAGGTCGTTGAACTTGGTGCGCTTGGCCAGATAGGGGTGGCGCGCCAGGCGAGCGCGTCGCTCGGGGGCCCGAGGATCGTGTCGGGGAGCCGGCTCGGGCGGGGCGAGCTCGGGGTGCGCCTTGAGGTAGGCCTTGCGCTTGTCCGGGTCGCTCAGGACGCTCTGCGCCTCGGTCAAGTGCTTGAAAACCCTGTCGATGCGCCCCTTGAAGCTCCCGAGCGACTTGCCGAAGAACCGGTCGGGGTGAAAGCGCTTGGTCAGCTCGTAGTAGGCCTTCTTGACCGCCGCGGGATCAGCGCCGGGCGCAAGGCCCAGGATCTGGAAATGGTTGGCGGCCATCAGCTTCGCTTCGAGCTCGAGGATCTCGCGCTTGCGCGCCTCGTCGATCTCGACGTTCTCGGCCATCGCCGCCAGGTCGATAGGGGTGACGCGCGTCGGCCCGCTCGCGAGCGGCCTCGAGGGGGGCAGCGGAGTGGGCGAGGTGCGCGCCGGAGGGATTGCATTCGTCGGAGAGGAGCGAGTCCGAGGCACAGCCACGCTCGCAGTGTTCCACCCCTCGGGCAGGCGCGAGGCCTGCTTGAGGGCACCGGGGTGAATGACGCCCCGGAGGCGCAGGCCGAGCAACAGCGCGATGGCCTTCGGCTCGGGCAACCCGCAACGTTCGATAACCTCGCCCAGGCGCGCCCCGGCCCCCGCGCACGAGACGAGCTTCTGCTCCTCGCGGGTCAGGCCCCGTTGCCCCGCATCGGGGGCGGCGTGGATGGTCGATTCCCGGGTGCCAAGCCCGCTGATGAACTCCGAACTGCTCACCAAGCCCTCTGCTCAGACGTGAAAAAGATGGTTGCAGATCATAGGTCGGCCGAAAAAAGCGGTCAAATTCTCGCGGGTTCCACGACCGGAAGGCCGGGCTGCGGCTCAAGAAGTCAGGTTCGCGACAACCCGCCGCCCTACCGGGGGCCACGAAAGCAAACCGCCTGAACTTGCGGCACTTTTCGGCTCGCGGACCAAGCGAGCCGCGCGGGCTGGAGCGAGCCGGCCGGCGCTTTTGCCGATTCCTGGGCACAAGGAGCGTTTCTCGAATTGGGAGCGACCCGCCCGTTCCGAGTGCCGATTTCGGCCCCGAGGCGGGAAACGCGAGGCTCGAGGGTCGGCGCGGGGAAGCGAGTCTTCGACTAGGCCGAGCCCGCCCCCGGCTGTGGTCGGGGGGGGCGGCTCCCGAGGCACGGGGCTGCTTTCCCGCCCCGGCGACGCTCCTGCCCCTTGGCAAGGGGGCAAGAGCGCTCGGCTTTTCGACAGACTCGGGCGAAGAGTGCCCGCGGGGCGGTCTGCTGACGCGGTTCGTCAGAGCTTGCTCTGGGCTCCGGTCAGACCGAAGTCGAGCAGCTCGACCGTCCACTCACCGTCGTTCGAGAGGCCTTTGACGCTGCCGTTGACCGGGACCGCCGGGTGGAACCAGCTCGTCGTGTCCTTGCTGACCGGGCCGACCACGGCCTTGGCCGCCACCTTGGCGCACCCGCGGAAGGTGCCGGCCGGGACCGTAGCGTCCTCCACCTGCTCGGCATCGACCGCAGCGACGACCACGCCCTGGGCGAAGGACTTCATCAGGTTCTTGGTGAGCCGGGTGCCCGGATCGTTGCTGGTGAAGTCGAAGACCTCCTGCGGCTGGTCATCGGTCTTCGAGACCATCTTCTGCATCGCCTCGACCGCCTCCTGAGGCGTGCGAGGCATCTTCGCGTAGAGAACCTTGCTGAGGGTGTGGCGGTAGTAGTCCTGCGTCTCGGTCTCGACCCAGAGCGCCTCGCCCTCGCGGCCGACGACGCTGACGCGCTGGATCGACGGCTGCTGCTTGGAGTCGGTGATCTTCAATAGGACCCACTGCCCGACCTCCCAAGGCATCGGCTCGTAGGCCGCGGGCGCCGCGAGGTCGTGGCCGGCCTTGACCGAGGCGAGCAGCGCGTCGGTCGCCTGCTGCATCTGCGGGTTGATGGAAGGAGCGCAGGAAACGCCCGCCAGGCACATCAGCACAACGGCTCGCTTCATCATTTCTCTGACCTCCCTTTGAGTTTGGGCGGAATGGATAGCGCGGGAGGCACCCGGGCACAAGCGACCCGCGAATTGCGGGCCCCTCCAGGTCTGTCGCGCAATCACCCCCCCCTCGGCTCGCCACCTTTGGTCACCCCCGAGCGAAGTCGAGAGGCCCCGAGCGACAGCCTCCCGAAGGACGAGGGAGGCGGAATCAAGAGGGCCTCGACTTCGGCCTGCCCCGAGCCTTTCGAGGGGCTCGGGCTGCCCGGCTCTCGCTCGAAGGATTCTTCGACATTAGGGCGCGGGGACGCCGAGCAGCCGGCAGAAGAACGCCTCGGCGAACGCCGGCCACAGCGCAGCCGAGCGCCCAAAGCCGCCGCAGTGGTACGGCTCGCGGGCGAGGGTGACGAGGCGGGTGCGCTCGAGCACCGGCGTCCAGAAGCCCTCGGCGTCAGGCGGGCGCAGGAACGCGTCGATGAGCTCCAGGTCCCAGGTGAGCACCTCGTCGTGGTGTCCGTCGCTGTAGGTCGTAAAGCAGTCGAGGTCGATATCCAGGGCGATGGCCGAGGACTCATCGATGAGCGCGCGGGCGTCATCGCCGCTCAGGTCCACCGTCTTGGCGAAGGCGCAGCGGTGCGCCCTGCCCTGCCCGTCGAGGTAGGGCTTGAAGCTGTCGAGCGATTTCGGCCCGTGCGAGCGGGCGATGACCACCGCGTCGCCGATCGCGCCCGCCTCCATCGCCGCGACGAGGTGGTCGTCGTTGCGCGAAGAGAGCGAGAACCGGGCGAAGCCGTCGAGCGCCTCCAGCGTATGCGGGCCGCTAGGCAGCAGCCGGGCCGGGCGCTCGAGATCGATGTGCCTGTCGAGCGTCACGAGCGTGAGCGAAGACCCGAGCTTCTGCGCCGCGAGCATCCAGAGCGGGAAGGCGCCGCGGTGGTGGTCGAAGACGTAGACCTCGCAGGGCCGGCCCGCTATCCGTGTCGAGACGCAATGCACGTGGGCGAGGGAGGAGATACCGAGCATGGGGGCTGGAGGGCTTTTCGCCATGCGGGCTTTGGGCACTGAAGCCCGAGGCTCGCTCGAAGGGTTGCGTACCGAGACGTCGAAGGCGGTGATCGCGAAGTGGGCCCTTCGACTCCGAGGCTCCCGTTGGTCGCCTCTACGCTCGGGGTGAACGGGGCTCGAGCGCTTGATCTCCGAGACAGTTGCCCGACTCCGCCTCCCTCGTTCCTCGGGAGGCTACGTCGGGGTGAGCGGGCAAGAGAGCCGAGGGCGCGGACTCCCAACTCCAAACTCACAACTCCTAACTCAGAGGATGTACCTCGACAGATCCTCATCCTTGACCACCTCGTCGAGCCTCTGCTGGACGTAGGCGCGGTCGATGACCACGTGCTGGTCGGCCATCTCGCTCGCGTCGAAGGAGAGCTGGTCGAGCAGCCTCTCCATGATCGTGTGCAGCCGCCGGGCCCCGATGTTCTCGGTGCGCTCGTTGACCACCTGGGCGATGCGGGCGATCTCCTCGATGGCGTCGTTGCGGAACTCGACCTTGAGCCCCTCGGTCTCGAGCAGCGCGGTGTACTGGCGGATGAGCGAGCTCTGCGGCTCGGTGAGGATGCGCACCAAATCCTCGCCCGAGAGCGCGTCGAGCTCGACGCGGATCGGGAAGCGGCCCTGCAGCTCGGGGATGAGGTCCGAGGGCTTGGAGATGTGGAAGGCGCCCGCGGCGATGAAGAGCACGTGGTCGGTGCGCACCGTGCCGTACTTGGTGGTGACCGTCGAGCCCTCGACGATGGGCAGGATGTCGCGCTGGACGCCCTCGCGCGAGACGTCCGGGCCGTGGCCGTGCTCGCGGCCGGCGATCTTGTCGATCTCGTCGATGAAGACGATGCCGCTCTCCTCGGCCCGCTTGAGCGCTTCGCGCTGCACGCGCTCCATGTCCACCATCTTCCCGGCCTCGTCCTCGGTCAGCACCTTGAGCGCGTCCTGAACCTTCATGCGGCGCTTGCGCGTGCGCTTGGGCATCAGGTTGCCGAAGAGGCTCTCCATGTTCACGCCGATCTCCTCCATCCCCTGCCCGCTGAAGGCGGTCATGAAGGGCATCGACTTCTCGGGCACGTCCACCTCGACCGTCTGATCGTCGAGCGTGCCGGCCCGAAGCTGCGCGCGCAGGCGCTCGCGGTCCGGAGCCGGTCCCGGCGGGCCGAAGCCGGCCGGGGTCGTCTTGGTCATCAGGTCGAGCAGCCGCTCCTCGGCCAGGTCGCGCGCCTTGGCGCGAAACTTCTCGGCCTCCTCCTCGCGCACCAGCTTGATGGCCACCTCGACGAGGTCGCGGATCATCGAGTCGACGTCGCGGCCGACGTAGCCGACCTCGGTGAACTTGGAGGCCTCGACCTTGACGAAGGGCGCTCCGGCCAGCCGCGCCAGCCTGCGGGCGATCTCGGTCTTTCCGACCCCGGTCGGCCCGATCATGATGATGTTCTTCGGCAAGATCTCCTCGCGCAGCTCGCCCTGCACGAGCTGGCGGCGCCAGCGGTTGCGCAGCGCGATGGCGACGGCCCGCTTGGCCTTGCCCTGGCCGACGATGAAGCGGTCGAGCTCCTGGACGATCTCTTGGGGCTTGAGGTTGGACACGGCTTGGGACCTCACGCGCCGGCGCGGCGCCGGCGCCACGAATAGCTGATGACAACCCGAGCGGAGCGCTCCATTCCCGCGACGCTCACAGCTCCTCGAAGACCACCTTGTCGTTGGTGAAGACGCAGATCTCGGAGGCGATGCCCATCGCCTTCTCGGCTATCTCGCGGGCGCTCAGGTTGGTGTTTTCGAGCAGCGCGCGCCCGGCCGCCAGTGCGTAGTTGCCGCCGCTGCCCGTGGCAGCCAGGCCGAAGTCGGGCTCGATGACGTCGCCGGCGCCGGTGAGGATGAAGGTCTTCTCCTTGTCGGCGACGACGAGGATCGCCTCGAGCCGGCGCAGGAAGCGGTCGGTGCGCCAGTCCTTGGCCAGCTCGACGCAGGCGCGCGCCAGGTTGTTGCGATGCTCCTTGAGCTTGGCCTCGAAGCGCTCGAACAAGGTGAAGGCATCGGCGGTCCCGCCGGCAAAGCCCGCGATGACCTGGCCTTCGGCGAGCCGCCGGATCTTCCTGGCGGTGCTCTTGAGGATGGTGCGGTTCTCGAAGGTCACCTGGCCGTCGCCGGCCATGCAGACCTTCCCGTCCCGACGGACGCAGAGGATGGTGGTCATGGGCCTCCTCCCGAAGCGAGAGCGCGCTGCGGCGCCCGAAAAGGGGCCTGGACGCTAGCAACCTGTCCAGGCAGCCGCAAGGAAACCGGGAGGCAGAGTGGGAGCTTCAACTGCGCCCCACGCCGAAGATCCTTGGCCTCCACCGCGGCGGCTCGCGACGCTGAGAGCGGCCCGGGCGGACTCCCCGAGTGGGCCATCCGGGACGGCAGCCAGATCGCCTGCTCCGAGCGGCAGCTCAGGGGCCGGGGGAAGGCCATTTCGGCCTCGGCGCCGGTTTCAAAGTGATCCACTTTCGGCGGCCAGTCAGATCCACTTCCCCGTCAGTCCTTCGACCCCCGGAAGGACGCCTTCGCCAGCGATCAGGCGGACTTACGGGGGACGAAGGACTGCGTTGCCGCGCTGCAACTGGATCTCTCGTCGCCGCCGAAAGTGGTTCAGATCATGGCCGGCGCCGAAGCCATTTCGGGCGGACCATTCCCGTCCTCGAAACGGCGTTTCCGGACGCGGGGAAGCCCATCCCGGTCCTCGAAACGGCGATTCCGAGGCGGGGAAGGCCATTTCGGTCCTCGAAACGGCATTTCCGACACGGGGGAAGGCCATTTCGGTCCTCGAAACGGCGTTTTCGACGCGGGGAAGGCCATTCCGAGCACGGGAATGCTCTCCCCCTGACAGATGAGGCGGCCCCGCGCCAGCCGCCATCGGTGTCGAACGGCGCCCGCGGCCGAGCCGACGCCCGCCGCGCGCGCCCTACTCCTCTGGTCCGTCGTCGCGCACCGGCACGTGTGTGGGCGCGACCTTCGCGCGGGGATGGGCCTTGTCGTAGACCGCCTGGAGCCGGTCCCACGAGACCTCGGTGTAGCGCTGGGTCGTCGACAGGCTCGCGTGGCCGAGCAGCTCCTGGATGGCGCGCAGGTCGGCCCCGCCGTCGAGCAGGTGCGTGGCGAACGAGTGGCGCAGCGCGTGCGGATGGACGTGGCGCTTCAGGGCGCAGGCGAGCACGTGCTTGTCGATGATCCGCGCGACGCTGCGGGTCGTCAGCCGGCCGCCGACGTAGTTGAGGAACATCGCCGGCTCGACGCGCGGGTCGTTCGAGCCGAGCAGCTCGAGCCGGCGCGGCAGGTAGACCTCGAGCGCCTCGCGCGCCTTTCGGCCCAGCGGCACGATCCGCTCCTTGCGCCCCTTGCCGAGCACGCGGATGACGTTCTCCCGCGGCGCCCAGTCGTCGAGAGACAGCCCGCACAGCTCGCTGACGCGCACCCCGCCGCCGTAGAGCACCTCGAGGATGGCCCGGTCGCGCGCGCCGAGGGCGTTCTCGGTGTCCGGAGCCTCGACCAGCGCGAGCACGTCGTCGATCGGCACCACCTTGGGCAGCGACTTCGGCTTCTTCGGGGCCATCACCAGGCGCCCGGGGTTCTGCGCGATGAGGCCCTTCTTGTAGAGGAACCGGTAGAAGGCGCGGATGGAGGCGAGCTTGCGCGCGCGGGTCGTCGGCTTGGTCGTCGGGTGCTTGGTCGCGAGGAAGGCGCGGATCGCCAGGTGATCGGCCGCGGTGAGCGCGATCTGCTTCTGCGCAAGGTACTCGCAGTACTGGTCGAGGTCCGAGAGGTAGTTCTTGAGCGTGTGTGGCGAGGCGTTGCGGGTCGCCTCGAGGTACTCGGCGAAGTCCTGGACAAGCTGCGGGCGTTCCGATGGCTCCATGGGCCGCATCGTAGGCCGGGCCGGCCGCCGATCAAGAAACCGCGGCCCGCCCGCCCTCGCCTCTCTCCCGCCGGGCCTCGACGAGTCGTCGTCACCTCTGCCTCACCTCGGCCCCGCCCGCCTCCCCGCTCACCCCGAGCGTAGGCCGAGCTTGCGAGGCCGAAGTCTCGGGGCCCTTCAGCTCCGCTCCCGCCGATTCGGCGTCGAGAGCTGCGCTTCAGGGTGACCGGGTCGAGGGCGCCCCCCCCCCCCCCCC
>ENA-UOOR01004115-UOOR01004115.1-fermentation-metagenome-genome-assembly--contig:-NODE-4115-length-11883-cov-4.890683_pt1 | contig 11883 bp, 7 predicted proteins | sample MGYA00245780_ERZ724029 | MGnify/ENA primary metagenome ERZ724029 (study PRJEB28704, sample SAMN03018315) | fermentation metagenome | biome: anthropogenic terrestrial biome; feature: soil; material... | reverse complement strand
TCCGGAGGCAAAATTCGATGTGCGGTATGCCACCGACCATAATTTTACCGGCCAGGTCGTGGAGGGTTATCATTCTGGAAACATCAGCATTACCCTTGATGCGGCCAAGGCTCTTCAAAAGGCCGCCAAGGATTTAAAGGAGCAGGGCTATGGTTTTTTGATCTATGATGCTTACAGGCCAAAGCGAGCGGTGTCTTTCTTCCTTGAGTGGGCGGAACAGCCCGAAAACAATCTGACTAAGACAGAATTCTACCCTGATTACGAAAAGAAGGATCTTTTTAAGCTGGGATATCTGGCGAAACGTTCCGCCCATTCCCGGGGCTCAACCATTGATCTCACTCTCTTCAGCCTGGATACAGGCGAACTTCTGGATATGGGGAGTCCCTACGACTTCCTCGGCCCTATTTCCAACCATGGGACCAAGCTTATAACAAAAGCGCAGACCGAAAACCGCAATATCTTGAAAAATGCCATGAAGACTGCAGGCTTTAAGGAACTCCGAACCGAATGGTGGCACTACCAGCTGATTCAGGAGCCCTATCCTGACACCTATTTCGATTTTGTCATCGAATAGCCCAACCTTGTACAGCCCCACCACTTGGTATATAATAATTTGATGTTTGAGAAAGACAATTGCCTGTCGAAGCCACCCAGGCAACAGATGGAGGAATTATAGATGAAACTTGGTATTGTTGGTCTTCCCAATGTTGGGAAGAGCACACTTTTCAATGCGATAACCAAAGCCGGAGCCGAAAGCGCCAACTATCCCTTTTGCACCATTGATCCCAATGTGGGCATTGTCGCCGTCCCCGACGAGAGGCTGGATGCCCTTGCAAAAATGTATAATCCCAAGAAGGTAACGCCCACTGCCATAGAATTTGTGGATATCGCGGGCCTTGTCCGGGGTGCCAGCAGGGGCGAAGGTCTTGGCAACAAATTTTTGTCCCATATCCGGGAAGTAGATGCCATTGTCCATGTGGTCCGCTGCTTTGATGATGGAAATATCGTGCATGTGGAGGGCTCCGTTGATCCGGCCCGGGATATTGATACCATCAACCTTGAACTGGTTTTTGCCGATATGGAAGCCATCGATAAACGCATTGACAAAACTCGAAAGCAGATGAAATCAGGCGATAAGAAATACCAAATTGAGCTGGAGCTTCTGGAAAGCATCAAAGCCACATTGGAAAAGGGTCTTCCCGCCAGGTCCATGAGCTTTGACCCCGAACAGAAGGACTATGTGGATCAGCTCTTTTTGCTGACCTGGAAACCTGTTCTTTATTGCGCCAATATCTCCGAAAGCGGAATTCCCACCGTAGATCAGAATTCCTATGTGGCTAAGGTAAAAGAGATCGCAGAAGCCGAAAATGCTGAAGTCATTATCATCTGCGCAAAAATCGAGGAAGAAATTGCCCAGCTGGAGGATGATGAAAAACAAATGTTTTTAGAGGAGCTGGGCCTGTCAGAATCCGGCCTGGACAAACTCGTTAAAGCCAGCTATAAGCTCCTTGGCCTGATCAGCTATTTGACGGCCGGCGAGCCGGAAGTGAGGGCCTGGACCATCGTGAAAGGGACAAAAGCTCCCCAGGCTGCCGGAAAAATACATTCCGACTTTGAGCGTGGCTTTATACGGGCTGAAATTGTGGCCTATGATGATTTGATGCGCTGCGGCTCGTATAACGCAGCAAGGGAGCAGGGTCTGGTTCGCTCCGAAGGCAAAGAATATGTCATGCATGACGGCGATGTGACACTCTTTCGTTTCAATGTATGATCAGGTCGTTAAAAAGCTCCTTCGAAAAATGAAGGAGCTTTTTTGATGCCCGGAGCTCTTTATTGTGAATACAACAAGGTTCTCATTTGAAATCTTAAGGTAATTAGCGCCATGAGTGGTGTTTTGTGCGCCCTCAAGAAAATCCGTCCGGGATTTTATTCGGTAGCTCCGCAATCCTGCTCCGCTTACGCACTAAAACATCACTCTGCCGCTTATCGAAGTCATTATGATTTCGATAACGGATGAGGTTATCATTTTTTGCGCCTGAACTGATAGCGCTTGTTCTTCGTTCGGCTGATGAGCCGGTATAATTGAATTCTTCTTCCCAAAACAATGGCACGAAGGTAAGACTTTCTTGTTCTTCTGCGCCTTTTCCTGGGGCTGTCCAGCTCCTCCGCAATAAACCGTGCAAGGTTGTGGGCGGCCTCGGGCAAGGTCTTCACATAATCATTTGCCTCAATATTGGCCTTATAGCACTCCAGAATATCAGTTTTGAGCACATCTTCTATGATGCTGTCGAATTCCTTCTTGTTCTTCGCATACCAGCCCATTTTATTATCCACGCAAAAATCAATATTGCCTTTCTCGTGAAGGGCCGCGCTATGGGTAAAAATAGTGGGGACCCTTTTCACCAGCACTTCGAGGGTCGTGGAGGCTCCGCCCTTGGCAATCGCCAAATCAGAGGCTTCCAAAAGTTCATGCATATTATCTACAAAACCCAGAACGGCCATGGGAACCTTTGTATTGGTCCTTTCTTTGAGTGATGTCAATTCATCAAAAAGATCCTTGTTTTTTCCGCAGATAGCTATAATATTAAAGGGAAACTGGCTTTGATACAGATTTTTTAAATATCCACTGGTATCGCCGATCCCCTGCCCTCCCGATGTGGCCAGAAGGGTCTTCCGTGCAGGATCCAGGCCCAGCTGTGCAAGAATCTCTTCCCTGCTTTTCGTTACTTTCTGAAAAAATTTCTTATTCAAAGGGAAAGGCATTACCTTAGCTAAATTCCTGGGCTGCCCCTGCTTCACGATAAATTCCTTCGCTTCCTTTGTCGCAACAATCAGAGAATCAATGCGCGGATTAACCCAAAGATTATGCCCCCTTACCGGATCGGTCATAAAACTAAAGATCTTATAGTCCAAGTTATAACGTTCTCTGGCAAAAAGCGCCACCGTACTGCAGAAAAAATGGGTTGAGAAAACAATATCCGGTTTGTAATTCAGGATGTACCGGATACCTTTTCGGACAAACTGCTTGTAAATAAGCTTCATGACTGTGTTGGACCGGGTAAGATAATTTAAGGAATCCAACAGCTTGTTTAAATTTGTGGTAAGCTCAGGCCGGGCTAAAGCCCAATCCCAAAAATTCTTTATGGCTTTATCATCCCAAGTTGCTCCGGCTTCTTTGGCAAAATCAATGACGTCGATTTGATACTGACCGGGAAACAATTCCTCAATTGCGTCTTTAACAGCAAGGGCAGGCATTCTATGCCCGCCGCCTGCTTCAATCATCGGTATTAAAATTTTTTTCAAAAAATCACTCCAAAACTATGCTATTCTCTGTTTTCATTAAAGATAATATTAACGGCCTTCATGGGAGAAACAGTTGAAATGGCATGCTTGTAAACCAATTGCTGCTTGCCCTCGCTATCCAGAACGACTGTGAAATTATCGAAGCCCTTCACCATACCTCTTAACTGAAATCCGTTAGTCAGGTAAATAGTGACAGGAACATGTTCCTTTCTCACCTGATTTAAAAATACGTCCTGAAGATTGATATTTTTGTTCACACTCAATTCCTCCTCATTAACACAAGATAAAATAAGATTAGATCATTCTCTGCCATCATTTTACTAAATTAACCTTAAATATTCAAGGCGTCCACCAATATTTTTAACATTGCCCAGGAGTTGTGCTCACTTGTGTCAATCCATTTCAGACCTTCGGTTCTGCGAAACCAGGTTATCTGTCTTTTGGCAAGGCGCCTGGTTGCCAATTTAATATTTTCGACCGCCTCCGGCAATGTACATTTTCCCTGGATCGCTTCTATGATTTCCTTGTATCCAATCCCCTGCAGCGAAACAAGACCGGGTGAATACCCTTTTTTCAAAATACCCTCTACTTCCTCATAAAGGCCCCTGTCCATCATTTTATCGGTACGCTTTTCAATGCGGCTGTAAAGTAGATCACGCTCCACGCGGAGGCCAAAAATTCTGTAATCGTAAGGAGGGGGCTCCCGCCGCGATTCCTTCTGATGCTCCGATATGGGCTTTCCCGTTGCTTCATAAACCTCCATGGCCCGTATTACCCTTTTTATATTATTAGGATGAATTGCTGCAGCACTTTTTGCATCCACCTCCATTAAAAGTCCATGAAGATATCTGGGACCATGCTCCTTGGCAAGACTTTCTAAATGCCGGCGATATTCCCAACTGCTTTCGATCTCCGAAAAAATAACATTATACACCAGAGCATTGATATAAAGGCCTGTTCCCCCCGCTATCACAGGCACCTTGCCCCTGCTTAGAATGCCCTGGATACATGCTTTGGCATCTGCCTGGAAGGAAGCGACGCTATATTCTTCATCGGGGTTCACAATATCGATCAAATGATGGAGTATGCCCTTTCGTTCCTCCATGGCGGGCTTGGCCGTGCCTATGTCCATCTCCCGATATATTTGCATGGAATCGGCGGAAATCACTTCTCCATTTACCCGGAGGGCGAATTCAACAGCCAGGTCTGTTTTGCCTGAAGCCGTCGGTCCCGCAATAACTATTACCTTATCCATTTCCTTTTTCCTTCTATACGATTCGCTTAAACTTCTTTTCAAATTCCTTTTTATCTACATTAATAATGATGGGTCTGCCATGAACGCAGGTAAAAGGGTTCTCCATACTGCAGAGTGTCTCCACCAGATTGTTGATTTCCTCTTTTGAGAGCGGCCGGTTGGCTTTAATAGCCCCTTTACAGGACATCATATAAAGGGTCTCATCGCTGATGCCGCTGTCACTGGAATCGGTTTTGATCCAGCGGTCCAGGATTTCATGAAAGTCGCTGACGCTAAAGCTGCTGTCGTAAATATCAGGAATGCTTCTTAAAATAATAGTATTTGGCCCAAAGGCTTCCAGATCAAACCCCAATTTCTGAAAAGCACCTTGCTTTTCCATTGCAAAATTAAACTCTTTTGCCTGAAGCTTGATAATAAAAGGCTCCAAAATACCCTGGGAAAAATTCTCACCCTTTTCCAGCCGAAGTTTCAGCGTTTCGTAGCGAATCCGCTCATGGGCGGCATGCTGGTCTATAATAAAGAGATTATCGCCATTTTGCAAAATGATATACGTGTCAAAAGCCTGCCCTACAATAAAAGCTTCCTGCAGCTGGTTGAGAGAGGTCTCCTTCGTCACCGGAACATTGTAAAGAGACAATTCCGGCTCGCCGACCGGGCTGCCTGCCGGCTCCGGCATCAAAGCAGCGTATTCAGAGGTGAACTCTTTCTTTTCAGTCTTTTTCGCCGCATTTTGCACTTGCCCATGGGATGGACTCTCTCTTAAAACCGCGTTCTCCGCCGGCGCCGCTTCTTCATGAGCTCTTTTAAAAGGGCTTGCTTGTCCCAGGCCCGGCAATTCTGTCTTAAAATCATGCACTTTTGGCGGTATACCGGTTTGGAGCCGGGTTCCTGCTCCGGCAAGCGTTTCCTGATTACGGGCAAAAGTGCCGGCATTTTTTTCAGGCTTCTGCAGACCCGCGGGACTTTCCGCAGTTTCAATGCTTCTGATGAGCGATGCTCCGAGCAATGTGTTTTTTACGCCGTTATAAATGGTGCTATATACTGTTCGGTCGTTTGCAAACCGGACCTCCAGCTTCTGGGGATGGACATTTACATCAAAGCTCTCGGGAGATACCTTCAACAAAAGCACACAAAACGGGAACTTGTTTTGCATGAGCATCGTCTTGTAAGCTTCCTCCAGAGCCCCGGTTATAATATGGCTCTTGATGTAACGCCCGTTTAGAAATATGGACTGCCTGCCCCGGGTGCCCCTGGCTATTTCAGGCTTGCCGACAAATCCCGAGAGCCCGATCCCCTCATTTTCATAATCAACGGGAAGCACTCCTCTGGCGATCTCCTTGCCGTAAATGCTGTATATAACGCTTAACAAATCATTGTTCCCCGGCGTGTGGAGCTGAACCTGATTATTCTGAATATATTTAAAGGATATCTCAGCATGGGCCAGAGCCAGCCGCTCCATGATGTCTGAAACATAACCGGCCTCTGTGGCATCTTTTTTGAGAAATTTATAGCGGGCCGGCGTATTGTAAAAAAGATCTCGGACAATAAAAGTAGTTCCGGTGGGGCACCCTGTCTGGGAAAGGGATATCACTTTTCCGCCCTCTGTTCTAAGATTTATTCCATTTTGATCCTGGGCAGTTTTGGTGGAGACCTCCATCCTTGAAACGGAGGCAACCGATGCCAATGCCTCACCCCGAAATCCCATGGTCGCAAGGCCGCCCAAATCCTCTATTCTTCTGATCTTGCTGGTGGCATGACGTTCAAAGGCCATTTCCACATCATCGGCTTCCATACCGCTGCCGTTATCCGTTACTCGTATATAGGATACGCCGCCGTTTCTGATTTCAACGGTGATTTGCGTGGCTCCTGCATCAATGGAGTTCTCCGTCATTTCCTTCACCACCGAAGCCGGGCGCTCGATGACCTCTCCTGCCGCAATCTGGTTGGCAGTCTTTTCATCCAGAATAACAATTTTGCTCATATCATTTCCTTTCCCCAAAGAACTAATTCTGCTGCAATAAGTGTCGTGAGCGGTATTAAAGTGCGTAAGCGGAGCAGGATTGCGGAGCTTACCCAAGTAAAATCCCGGACGGATTTTCTCGAGGGCGCACTTTAATTTGCTCTACAGGCACTAGCATAATACGCAAAACATCACTATACTCACTACCCCTTCGTCATTTCAGCTTTTGCTGAAGACTGTACAGCTTATTAAGCGCATCAAGGGGCGTGAGCAGGGACGGATCCAGCATACGGAGCTCATCTAAGACCTCCCGTTCCGTTTTGGAAAGAACGCCGGCCGAAAAAAGATCAAGCTGCCCTTCCACCGGCTTTTCCTTGCGCTTTCCGGAAGACTGATTGATATCGGCCTCATCCAGTTCGGCAAGGATCAATCTTGCCCGCTCAATAACCTGCATGGGAATGCCCGCCAGCTTTGCCACCTCGACCCCATAGCTTTTATCGGCGCCGCCCCGGATAATTTTCCGAAGAAAAGTAATGTCTTCGCCTTTTTTACGCACCGATACGCAATAATTTTTAATTCCGTGGAGCCGGTTCTCCAGCTCGGTCAGCTCATGATAATGGGTGGCAAACAGGGTTCTGGCGCCCAGTCTTGCCCGGTCATTCACATATTCGATCACGGCCCAGGCAATACTCAGGCCGTCGTAGGTGCTGGTTCCCCTGCCGATCTCATCTAAGATGAGAAGGCTTTTTGGGGTGGCATTCTCTAAAATATTGGCCACCTCTGTCATCTCCACCATGAAGGTACTTTGGCCGGAGGCCAGGTCATCGGAGGCCCCCACCCGGGTGAATATCCGGTCCGCTAAACCGATCTTTGCATATTCCGCCGGCACGAAGCTTCCGGCCTGAGCCATCAGGGTAATCAGTGCCACCTGGCGCATATAGGTTGACTTACCCGCCATATTGGGTCCTGTGATAATGCCGATCCTGTTTTCCTCATTATCCAGATAGGTGTCGTTGGGCACAAATTGGGAATCCTTCAGCACCCGCTCTACAACCGGATGTCTGCCGCTGCGGATCTCAATGATGCCGCCGTCGTATACCTCAGGCCGCACATATTGGTTGCGGTCAGCCACCTCCGCAAAGGCGCAGAGAGCGTCCAGCCCGGAGATGCAGTCAGCAGTATTTTTCAGCCTTCTTACCTGCCGGGAGGCCTGATCCCGTATTTCATTGAATAATTCATATTCCCGCTGGAGAGCCTTCTTTTCAGCTCCCAGAATAGTGTCTTCCAGCCGTTTCAGCTCATCTGTGGCGAACCGCTCGGAATTGACCAGGGTCTGCTTCCGCACATATTCCTCTGGCGCCAGAGACAGATTTGCCTTGGTGATTTCTATGTAATATCCGAAATTATCATTATACCGTATTTTTAAATTCCTGATGCCGGTCCGCTCCCGCTCCCGGGCTTCCATTTCCGATATCCAGGTCTTTCCTTCCACAGTGGCTTTCCGGTATTCATCCACCCTTCCGTCATAGCCCTCCTTGATGATCCCTCCCTCTTTTACCGAAAGAGGCGCCTCCTCGCTGATGGATTGTTCAATCAATGTGTACAAATCCTCCAACAGATCCATCCGCTCATAAATCTGCCGGTTCAGATCTGCTTTCAATTGGCTGATAAGATCCCTGATCATTGGAAGCCTTGAAAGGGATGCTTTGATGGAAAGAAGATCCCGGGCGTTAATGGTGCCGAAAACCAGCTTGGAAGTCAGCCGCTCCAGGTCATACACACCCCGGAGGAGCTCCATGAGCTCGCTTCTCACCATAAAGCTGTCTTTCAGCTCCGATACCGAATCCAGCCGCAGATGGATATCATCACAATCTAAAAGGGGCTGTTCAATCCAATGCCTGAGCTTTCTGCCGCCCATGGCCGTCGCAGTTTTGTCAAGCACCCACAGGAGGGACCCTTTCTTCTTTGCGTCCCGCATGGTCTCGGTAATTTCAAGGCTCCTTCTGGAGGCGCTGTCCAGCATCATATATTGCTCGATTTTGTAGGTCTCTATTTTCTCAATATGCTTTAAGTCAATTTTTTGGGTTTCTTCCAGATAGGCGATCAAAGCTCCGGAGGCACACTCCGCCAGTTCAAGGGAATCGAAGGGAGTCTCTCCCACTACCTCTTTAATCTTTTCCCCTGCCAGGGCATTATCAAACAGCTCATCATCGAGAACAGCGGGCTGAACACCTAAATTGTCGACAAAAAAGCTCCTGTATTCCGATTTTTGAGTCAGCTCTCTATTGGTAATAATTTCTGAGGGCTTATACCGGGCCACCTCATCGATGAGCTTCCTTGCAGAACTGCCCCAGGTGATCTGCGTCGTGTAAAACTCCCCGGTAGAGACATCACACACGGCTATGCCATAATAAATCTGGCGGCAATAAACAGCCATCAGATAATTATTCTTCTTTTCGTCAAGCATGGAGGGCTCTATAACGGTCCCGGGCGTAATGACCCGCGTAACATCTCTTTTGACAAGGCCCTTGGCCAGCGCCGGGTCCTCCAGCTGGTCACAAACAGCCACCTTATACCCCTTATTAATGAGGCGTGATAAATATGTAAGGGCGGCATGATAGGGCACACCGCACATGGGGGCCCGCTCTTCCAAGCCGCAGTCCCTGCCCGTCAGGGTAATTTCCAATTCCCGCGATGCCAGCTCCGCATCCTCGAAAAACATTTCATAGAAATCACCCAGCCTGTAAAACAGAATACAGTCCTTATAGCGCTCCTTAATATCCATGTATTGCTGCATCATGGGAGTCAGTTTATTCAAGGCCTGTCCCCCCTTTACCCTCCAGCCAGAACGCCCTGGCCTGAATAATCTTCACATCCGCGAACTCTCCCTTTTCTATACCCTGGGCATCGAAATTGACCAGGTGATTGGTCCGGGTACGTCCGGTTAAAATGTCGGGGTTTTGTTTACTGGGCCCGTCTACCAGAACCTCTACCGTCTTGCCCTCAAATCTTTTAGCCAGTTCTTCAGAGATCTCCGTCTGCAGCTCTGTGAGCCTTCTGAAGCGTTGGCTTATGGCCGCCGGCGGGGTGGTTTGCTCCAGCTTTGCGGCAGGCGTACCTTTCCGGGGAGAATAGATAAACATGAACGCCGAAGAGAAACCTACCTTCCTGACCACATCCAAAGTCTCTTCAAAATCCTCCTCGGTTTCCCCGGGAAAGCCCACAATAATATCGGTCGTAATGGCAATATCGGGGATTTCAGCTTTAATCCGCTCCACCAGATTCAGATAGTGCTCCTTGGTGTATTTCCGGTTCATTAATCCAAGTATTCGGGTACTGCCCGATTGAATAGGAAGGTGAAGATGGTTGCAGACTTTTTTGCAATTTTTCATGGCATCTATCAAGCTGCCGGAAAGATCCTTCGGATGGGAGGTCATAAAGCGTACGCGCTGAATCCCTTCTATCTCTTCAATAGCATAGAGCAGTCTGGCAAAAAGATCTTTCTCGCCCAGATCATTGCCGTAGGAATTGACATTCTGACCAAGCAGCGTAATCTCTTTGCAGCCGTCTTCGGCCAGAGCTTTGATTTCTGCGAGCACATCGGCCATAGACCGGCTTCGCTCGCGGCCCCGGACATGGGGTACGATACAATAGGAGCAAAAATTATTGCAGCCCAGAATGATATTGACCCATGCCTTGTGTCTATCCTTTCTTTTGGTAGGAAGATCCTCGATGACACCTTCCCCTTTTTCCCACACCTCAAAAACACGCTTTTTTGTTGTCAGATACCGGTGCAGAAGCTCCGGGAAGGTGTGAATATTATGTGTGCCCAATACAATCTTTACATTTCTGTAGGATTTTTTTATTTTCTCCACCACATGGGGCTGCTGCATCATACAGCCGCAGGCGACAATGAAAGCCCCGTTTTCCTCGCATTCATGGGCCAGCGCTCCAATATGGCCGTATATTCTTTCCTCGGCATTTTCACGGACACAGCAGGTAACAAAAATGATAATATCAGCCGCGGAATCCTTTGGTACTTCCTCAAACCCCATTTCCGTCAGCATACCCGCTATAGTCTCCGAATCCCGCTCGTTCATCTGACAGCCAAAAATATCCATTCTGAATTTTTTAGTTTTCCCTGTTTTTAGGGTATACTCCATATTCATATTTCGGACTTGCTCTGCCCATTCAAAATCGGACCGCATATTTTCAGCCGTCTGCAGCGCTGCATTTTTTTTGTTTTTCAAAACGTATTTGCCGCCATCTTTTTTTATATCCAAATTGATAATTCCTCTCTTTTGTTAAAACCTTATAATCTCTTGCTAATGTGCATCATTATCATAACAAAAATGCGAAAAAAATTAAAGCGGCCGGGCTGGACGGATTTTCCTGAGGGCACACTTTAATTCACTCTACAGGCACCATAATTGATGTTAAAGTCCTTGGGCGGGTTGATTTATTTCTCCCAGGACCATACAATGGTTGATGTACGCATTTACTCTGAAAAACAGAAGGGGAAATCCATGGAAAAATACCTTGACTATTCAATTGAACAAATTGCAAAGCTCTGCAAGACCCCCAGCCCATCGGGCTACACCGCAAAAGCGCAGGCTTACCTGGTTGAGGAGCTGGCTTTTTTGGGCTATACGCCGAAGCTGACAAACAAGGGTTCCGTTCTGGTCAATTTGGGCGGCAGCGGTCATGGCCTTATTTTATCCGCCCATGTAGATACGTTGGGGCTCATGGTAAGGTCTATCAAGCCCAGCGGGAGACTCCGTTTTACGCAAATCGGAGGATTCCCCAATAATTATGTGGAAACAGAAAACTGTACCGTTATAACCCGGGATGGCAGGGAATATTCAGCGACTATTCAGCTTGTAAACCCGGCTGCTCATATAAGGAAGGATATCCCCGATACCAAAAGGGATGATGCCAACATGGAAATTGTCCTGGACGAAAAAGTGTTCACAAAGGAAGATGTGAAGGCCCTTGGCATCAGCGCCGGTGATTTTGTGGCGCTGGACCCGCGCTTTGTGATGACCGAAAAGGGATTCATCAAAAGCAGGCATCTGGATGATAAGGCAAGTTCAGGCCTTCTTCTGGCCATTGCCAAGTACGTGAGGGAAGAGAAAGTCCAATTGAACCGTAATATTTGGCTTCTTTTCACCATGTATGAGGAAGTCGGCCATGGAGGAGCTGCCGGCTATCCCGAAAACATCACCGAAATCATATCGGTGGATATGGGTGTTGTGGGAGATGATCTGGAGACCGATGAATACAAGGTTTCTATCTGTGCAAAAGATTCCGGCGGCCCTTACGACTATGATATCACCACTGCCCTTATTCAATTAGCCAAGAAAAA
>ENA-UOOR01004114-UOOR01004114.1-fermentation-metagenome-genome-assembly--contig:-NODE-4114-length-11885-cov-3.013102_pt1 | contig 11885 bp, 9 predicted proteins | sample MGYA00245780_ERZ724029 | MGnify/ENA primary metagenome ERZ724029 (study PRJEB28704, sample SAMN03018315) | fermentation metagenome | biome: anthropogenic terrestrial biome; feature: soil; material... | reverse complement strand
TGCTGGGTTGGATTGATGAGGCGTATCAATTTTCTATGGTCAAATGAAGATTGCGGCCAGCCGTTTAACCGCAGGCTAAGAATCCGTGCCGCGAAGTTTCCAAATGCTCAATAGGATTTCGATGTGTGTCCTGTTACAATAAGTGCAGGGAAAAAAGTTCAAAGGAGGGCGCATGAATGGAGATCGGTGAAGTGCTGCGCGAAAGGCGCAGGGCGGTGGGGCTGACACAGGAGCAGGTGGCAAACGCTTTGGGAATTACCACGCCCGCCGTCAACAAGTGGGCGCGCGGCCTGTCCTGCCCAGACCTAACGCTCTTGCCGGTGCTGGCGCGGCTGCTCAAGACAGATCCCAACACGCCGCTGTGCTTTCAGGAGACCATGACGGATTAGGAAATCTCGCTGTTTTGCAACGAAGTCGTGGAAAAAATGCGGGACGGCTTGCAAAGGCCGCCCAGGCGGAGCAGAAGGCCTACGGGCTTTGGCAGTACAGCGCGTATCTTGCGCCGCTGCAGCTTACCGTTTCGCGCAAGGACGCGCATGTGATTGACATTGATTTTATTCCAAGCTGGGTATAAGATAATACCAGGATTATACATATTAAACTTGGCGAAAGCCAGGGACGCAAAGCTACAGGGCCTGGGGATGGCAGCCAGCTGCATGTTTTGGCTTCGCAGATTTGCGGGGCTATTTGATTTTTCATATAAATAATGTCTGGGAGGTTTGCTAAATGGATTACATCACAATCGTGGAAGTGGCAAAGCTCTGGGGTATTTCCAGGCGGCGGATCTCTGTACTTTGCACCCAAGGGAGGATTCCCGGCGCGGCGAAGCTAGGATATATCTGGGCAATTCCCAAGGATGCGAAAAAGCCGGCCGATGAAAGAATCGTATCCGGCAAGTATGTTAAAAGTACCAAATAGCAGACAGAGCTTGAAATATACTGCAAAATGACAAAATAGATGAGTTTAGAATATAAAAATCCGGAGGATACGCATGATTACAGGTGAGATGAAAAATAAAGTCGATTCCATCTGGGATACGATTTGGACGGGCGGCATCACCAGCCCGGTTACTGTCTTGGAGCAAATTACATACCTGATGTTTATGAAATTGCTGGACGATAACCAACTGAAGGCAGAAGCAAATGCAAATCTCCTGGGTGTCCCTCTGAAAAACAAAGTGTTCGGGGAGGGAATCTGCGTTATTAGTGAAAACCCACATGTGGAAACGAGGTATGATAATCTGCGCTGGAATGTGTTCCATAACTTTGAACCGGGCGAAATGCTGACTAATATCCAGACCTATGTTTTCCCGTTTATTAAGACAATCGGCGAAGGCAAAGACACAGCCTTTAGCCGGTATATGAAGGATACAGTTTTCCTGATTCCCACAGCGAAAGTTCTGGCAAAAGTCGTAGACGGTGTTGATGCCATGGATATGAACAACAAGGATATCATGGGCGACGTTTATGAATACCTGCTGGGGAAAATTGCAGCTGCAGGCGAAAATGGCCAGTTTCGCACGCCGCGGCACATCATCAACATGATGGTCGAACTAATGCAGCCAACCCTGAAAGATAAAATTCTTGATCCTGCAATGGGCAGCGCAGGCTTCCTTCTGTCCAGCGCGGCATACATCAGCGAGCATCAGAAAAAAGAACTGATGAAAACCGAAAACCTGAAATATTTTAAAGAGGGCCTGCACGGAGTGGAAGATCCTAACATCAAATATCAAGACTCTCTTTCCGGAGAGAATACCGAACGCAATTTCTACACGCTGATCATGGCAAACCCGCCTTTTACCGGCAGCGTGTTTCAGGAAGAAATCAGTAAAGATATTCTGGCACTCTGCAAAACGAGGAAAACTGAAATTCTATTTGCGGCACTCTTTATAAAGATGCTGAAGGTCGGCGGTCGATGCGCATCTATTGTCCCGGATGGCGTTTTGTTTGGGAGTAGCACCGCGCACAAAGCCCTACGTAAAGAGCTGGTGGAAAATCAGCAGTTGCAGGCAGTCATTTCTATGCCCAGCGGCGTTTTCAAGCCATATGCGGGTGTTTCCACGGCAATTCTAATTTTCACAAAGACCAATGCTGGTGGTACCGATAAGGTATGGTTCTATGATATGAAAGCTGATGGCTATAGCTTGGATGATAAGCGATCAGCGATCAAAGATAACGATATTTCCGACATTATTGAACGGTTCCGTCATCTGGACACAGAGGAAAACCGCGAGCGCACAGAGCAATCGTTTTTTGTGCCTGTGCAGGAAATCGTTGACAACGGCTACGACCTCTCTATTAATAAATACAAAAAAGTTGAATATGTGGCGGTCGAGTATCCGCCTACGGAAGAGATTTTGGCAAACCTCCGCACGTTGCAGTTGCAGATTGACCGCGAAATGGACGAACTTGAAAAGTTGTTAGCAAAATAAATTCGGATTTGTGGGGATGAATAATGGCAAGAACAAGAGTTCCTTTAGGGAAGTTTGTAAAAGAATATTCTGTGCGGAATAGGGAGAATAAAAATATCCCGGTTTATAGTGTCACAAACAGTCAGGGATTCTGCACAGGGTATTTCGGAAAAGAAGTTGCGAGTAAGGATAAAACTACATATAAAATCGTCCAAAGAGGACATTTCGCGTATAACCCTTCTCGAATCAATGTTGGTTCTGTTGATTGGCAACGGTGTGAAGATCGGGTTATTGTAAGTCCTCTGTACAATGTATTTTCAGTCTCTGGGGGTCTTGATAAGCAGTATCTGTATTACTTCTTAAAAAGTGATATTGGACGGCAAATGATTAATGCAAAGGCAGCGGGTAGCGTCCGAGACAATCTCAAGTTGGAAATGCTTAAGGAGATGACCATACCTGCTCTGTCTGCCGAAGAGCAAAAACTATACGTATTTGTTCTGGATAAGCTTCAAGAGTTGATTGATCTTCGCAACCAGCAGCTTTCCGCCTTTGACACCCTCGTAAAAGCCCGATTTGTCGAGATGTTTGGGGATTGTAAAAATACACTTTCGTTGGCAGATTTGTGTTCAATTATAACCGATGGTACACATCAGCCGCCCAAATTCCAAGCAAGAGGTATCCCGTTTATCTTTGTTTCAAACTTATCCGATAATAAGGTTACATACAATGCAGAAAAATTCATAAGCGATGAAACATATGCGGAGCTAATCAAGCGAACGCCAATCGAAAAGGGAGATGTCCTTCTATCTACTGTCGGTTCCTATGGTCATCCTGCAGTGGTTGTCGAAGATACAAAATTTCTTTTTCAACGGCATATTGCTTATTTAAAGCCAAAACATGATTTGCTAAACAGTTTTTATTTGCATAGCGCATTATTGGCACCAGACGGGCAACGGCAGATAGAAGAAAAGGTGAAAGGCATTGCTCAAAAGACATTGAATTTATCTGAGGTTAAGCGAATCTTGATTCCTGTGCCAAGTTTGGAACTTCAAAACCAATTCGCCGCCTTTGTTTCTCAGGTCGACAAATCAAAAGTTGTCGTGCAAAAGGCGCTTGATGAATCTCAATTGCTATTTGACAGCCTGATGCAACAGTATTTCGGATAAAACATAGCCTAAAATATAATACTATTTATGGGTGCAGGATGTTGGTACACGAGGATAGGTGTATCATTATGGAAGAGAAACTTATAAATATCATGAACGAAATGGCTGAGTATCTGAACATTTCTCAGATGAAGAAGCTCCAAGAAGTGTTGATAAAACAGCTTTCAGAGCGTGCGCCGCAAAAGGAGCCCGTCTCAAACGCCGATTATCTAAAGCTTTTTCTCGATGCAAAAAAGATTGAAGGCTGCTCCGAACGAACGTTGAGTTATTATCGCGCTACAAATGAACACCTCCTGTCGCACATCACGACGCCGATCCGTAAAATAACCACGGATGAAATGCGCGGGTATCTGGTAAATTATCAGCAGATTAACAATTGCAGCAAGGTTACAGTAGACAATGTTCGTAGAAACATATCCAGTTTCTTTTCATGGTTGGAGGAAGAAGACTACGTTCTGAAAAGTCCCATGCGAAGAATACATAAAATAAAAACAAAGACCGTCGTCAAGGAAATTATCTCAGACGAGACAATTGAGGCTATGCGCGACCACTGTATTGAGGTTCGCGACCTTGCCATGATTGATCTGCTCTATTCCACCGGAATCCGTGTCGGTGAGCTGGTCAATCTGAATATATCAAATGTCGATTTCGGGCAGCGGGAGTGTATTGTGTACGGCAAGGGAGATAAGGAGCGCCGGGTTTACTTTGATGCCAAAGCAAAAATACACCTGCAGACCTATATTGAAAGCAGAACAGATGATAATCCCGCGCTGTTCGTCACGCTTGACGCACCCCATAATCGACTGAAGATCAGCGGCGTAGAAATCCGGCTGCGGGAGCTTGGCCGAAATCTTGGGTTGTCAAGGATTCATCCCCACAAATTCCGCAGAACTATGGCAACAAGAGCTATCGATAAGGGGATGCCGATAGAACAAGTGCAAAAGATTCTTGGCCATTCGCAAATTGATACCACAATGCAGTATGCGATCGTCAATCAAACCAACGTGAAAACATCTCACCAGAAATTTATTGCCTAATCCCGCCAACATTCCCACCAAATTCGGATTTGTGGGGATGAATAATGGCAGAATACAAGAGATTAGATGAGGTCTGTGCCATTAACATGGGCCAGTCGCCGGATTCTAAAAGTTACAATGAAAATGGTGATGGATTGCCATTCTTTCAAGGGAACGCAGACTTCGGGGAGATGTATCCCTCGGTTAGAATGTGGTGTAACGCACCAACAAAGGTGGTTGATCCGGGTGCCCTCTTAATATCGGTTCGGGCACCTATTGGAGCATTGAACTTTGCAGCTGAAAAGAGTTGTATTGGACGAGGTTTAGCGGGAATTACACCTAAAGAAACCGTTGATATCAAGTATATCTACTATTGCTTGAAAGGAAAACACGCTGAACTGAACGCCAAAGGTACAGGAAGTACCTTTAAGGCCATCGCAAAAAATGCGCTTGGCGAAACCGCAGTCAGAATTATCCCGCTGTCTGAACAAAAAACGGTTGTTGAGTCCATAGACAAAGTATCTTCAATTATTGCCACTCGTAGGCAACAGCTCTCATCCCTTGATGCCCTCGTAAAAGCCCGATTTGTCGAGATGTTTGGGGACCCAGTGACGAACCCGAAGAAATGGGGTACTGTGCCATTAACCGAGCTTGGTGAATTGAATAGAGGCATTTCAAAACATCGCCCACGTAATGCGCCAGAGCTATTGGGGGGCAACTATCCCTTGATTCAAACAGGGGAAATCGCAGCGGCAGATTTGTATGTGAGAGGTTATTCAGCCACTTATTCTGAAATAGGCTTTAAGCAAAGTAAAATGTGGCCGAAAGGAACACTCTGCATCACTATCGCCGCAAATATAGCTAAAACTGCTATCTTGGATATTGATGCTTGCTTTCCTGATAGCATCGTGGGATTTATTACCGGGGAGAGGACAAACGTGCTGTTCATACATTTTTGGTTCTCATTTTTTCAAAAGTTGCTTGAAGAACAGGCTCCAGAGTCCGCTCAGAAGAATATCAGCTTACAGACACTTAAAGAATTGGATGTGATTATTCCACCCCTCGGCCTTCAAACCCGCTTCGCAGATTTCGTCCAGCAGGCCGACAAATCAAAATTGCTCGAGCAGAAGTATATCTATGTAATCCGGCATTCGTTAGTTCAATATAAGTTCGGGGGGAATCGTTATGACACTAAGTCAAATGAATTTCAAGCTGAATGAAGCTGGCAACGCTCAGACGCCACCTGAGTGTGCTTTGCTCTGCCGTGATTTATTGGAACAAATCGTTAACTATGTCTATGACGAATTAGAGGCAAAAAGGCCCAAGAATGCCTCCTTGCTGGAACTGATCGATCATGCCGCGGTGACCTCTTACATCAACGATGCGGATACGGTGAATTCCCTCCATTATGTCCGCATTTTGGGCATGAACGCAAAGCATGGCCAGAGTGTGCGCAAAAAAGAAGCTAAGCTGGCACTGGATAACATTACATATCTGGTTGGCTTAATCGCAGCAAAGGAAAACGGCACAGTTTCCCAATATCGCAAACCGCCTTATATGAGTGAAGCTGCCACTCGCAAATTGTACATAGATCTGTATCTAAAAGAAGCCGGGTGGGAGGTTCTCGATACCGAAAATGTCGCTCAACCTGGCAAGGCTGGTATTGAAATTGAAGTGCAAGGCATGCCCAACGCGCAGGGAGTGGGCTATTGTGACTATGTACTTTATGGTAAAGACGGGAAACCGCTTGCCATCGTAGAGGCAAAAAAGACATCCGTTGCACCGGAAAAGGGCCGTCACCAAGTAGACCTTTATGCCGAGTGTATGCAGAAATTCCACGGCTATAAACCTGTTTTGTACTATACAAACGGGTATAGTACAAAAATAATTGATGGTATTTATCCGGATCGCTCGGTGATGGCATTTCATACACTGGAAGATCTGGAACTCATGCTCCAGCGCAGGAGCCGCGGCAATATCATTGATATGAAGATCAACGATGAAATTACCAATCGCCCCTATCAAAAAATGGCAATTACCAACATGTGCGAATGGCTGAATGCAAAGCACCGCCGGGGGCTCCTGGTCATGGCAACCGGTACAGGAAAGACTCGTGTAGCCATTTCACTGGTGGATATTCTTACGCGCAACAACTGGGTAAAGAATGTCCTGTTTCTGGCTGACCGCACTGCACTTGTCAATCAGGCAAAGCGCAATTTTACAAAACTGATGCCGAATATGAGTGTCTGCGAACTTTCCGGCAATGGTGATAAAGATTTTAATGCCCGGCTGATGTTCTGTACCTATCAGACCATGATAGGCTATATTGACGCTGAGGACAAACGGTTCTCTACCGGGCGCTTCGACTTAATTATTATTGATGAAGCACATCGAAGCATTTTCAACCGTTATGGCGTCATTTTTGATTATTTTGATAGTTTCTTAGTCGGTTTGACCGCAACTCCCAAAAACGAGGTGGACGCAAATACCTACCGCATTTTTGGCTGCGAGTCCGGTATCCCAAACTTTGATTACTCTCTGGATGATGCCATCCACGAAAAGTACTTGGTAGGCTATCATGTCATCAATCGCACTTCTAAACTGCTTACAAAGGGCATCAATTACAACAGCCTGACAGAGGAGCAAAAGGCACAGCTGGAAGAGTATCTGGAAGATGATCCACCAACACCGGATTTTAATATTCCGGGAAACGAACTGTTCAAATACTTGTTCAACAGAGATACCTGCCGCCGTGTGTTGGAAGAATTGATGCGGTGGGGACTGCGCGTGGATGGTGGCGAAACGCTCGGAAAAACCATTATTTTTTCCTATAACCATAAACACGCGCAGATGATTGTGGATTGCTTTCACGAACTGTATCCAGAGTATGCGCCTAATACCTGCCAATTGGTTGATTACTCTGTCAGCTATGGCGATGACCTTGTTATAAAATTTGAAGAGGACGAAGAATTCCGCATTGCCGTGTCGGTAGATATGCTGGATACAGGTGTGGATGTTCCTGCTGCGCTCAATCTTGTGTTCTTCAAAAAAGTGCGCTCAAAAATTAAGTTTGTACAGATGATCGGCAGAGGAACTCGCCTTTGTAATGATCTTTATGGACACGGGAAACACAAAAGTGGATTCCAGATCTTTGATTATTGCGGCAATTTTGAATATTTTGGGGAACATCCGGAGGGCAAAGAAGGCAAGGAAATGCTTACTCTTTCTCAGCGGCTGTTTCAGGTGCGTCTGGATATGCTATACGAATTGCAACGCTTGGAATATCAGGAGGATGCATGGTTCCACGCGTATTACGAACAAATCAAGGCGGAATTGCACAGCATGATCGTAAAAATCAAATCGCACAGCAACCGGATCCAGGTGCGCGAAGCAATGCAGTATGTGGACAAGTATTATGACATTGCCACTTGGGCTTCGTTATCGCCTGTTATGGTGAAAGAGACTAAGGTCCACATTTCTCCGCTGTTGGACAGCGGTCTGGACGGTGACCATACAACGGTGGCCTTTGATACGAGAATTTACCACATTGAAAAGGCTTTGCTTGCCAATGGAAAAATTGGCAGCGCCGCAGAGCACGTAAAGACGGTGCGGTTGATCGCAAAATTCCTTTTGGACGAAAAGGCATCAGTTGGCGCTGTTTTGGCAAAGGCGGCAGATTTAAAGCTCCTGATGAGCGAGGATTTCTGGGTGGACCCAACCGTGCAGGAGCTGGAGCGCTTACGTGAATCGCTGCGAGACTTGATGCAGTTCCTCGTAGGAAATGGAAAAAGGCCAATTGAAATTGATATTGAGGACGATATTGATAACGCAGAATACCAGCCGGATGACACGGTTATTGACATTCGCACTTACCGTGAAAAAGTTATTGATTATCTCATGGAGCACCTGGATAGCGAAGTTATTCAAAAAATCCATAACCTTGCACAGATTACAAATGATGATCTGAAAGAGCTTGAATATATTCTCTGGCATGAGCTTGGCACACAACAGGAGTACGATGCGACGACAGATAAGGAGAATCTGGCGGCTTTTGTTCGTAGCCTGATTGGCTTGAGCCAAGAGGCGGTAAATGAGAAATTTGGCGAATACCTGAGCGGTAATACTCTCAATGCCCAGCAGCAGGAGTTTGTGCGCACCATTATCAACTATGTCCGCGAAAACGGTGATGTCAGTTTGGAAGACATGGTGAATACTGAGCCGTTTGATAACTACGATTTAACTGCGATATTTGGCACAAATCTCCCGGCAGTAATTGCAGTGGTAAACCTGCTTCATGGTACGGTACAGGCTGCATAAAAGGAAATATTGTATTTGCCTCTGCGGTAGTATGGAAGAGAGATTGAATTAAGGAGCGAAAATATGCTGGCAAAAGCAACCTGGCCGTTGTTCACGTTATCGAAAAAGCGAAAATAGATTAATACCAACCCGGACTACCAGCGGCCTTCTGTATGGACAAGAGCACAGAAACAGCTTTTGATTGATTCCATTTTACGGGATTACGATGTACCGAAAATGTATCTGCACAAGAAGAAAGGCGCACAGGGCGATCTGTTCGATGTGATTGATGGGCAACAACGCATCAGAACAATTTGGCCGTTTTATGATGATGAATTTGCACTGGCAAAAGATGCTGACCCTGTTAATGACTATATTATTGCAGGGAAAAAGTATAGTGAATTGCCCATGGATATTGCATCTATCATTGATAGCTATAGCTTGGATTTTGTAATTTTGGATAATGAAAATGAGGACGAAATCCGTGAAATGTTTCTACGGTTGCAGAATGGCACATCTTTGAAGGCACAGGAAAAACGAAATGCAATGCCGGGAAAAATGCGGGATTTTGTGCGAGAAGTGGCAAAACATGAATTTTTCAGCAGGGTGAATTTTTCTAATAGTCGTTTTACTTACGATTTGGTTGCCGCCCAGATGTGCATGCTCAGCTTGAATGGCGGTATCTGCAATATCAAGGACAAAGATCTGAACGGCATGTATGAAACCTATCGAGATTTTGATTTCAATTCTGCCAATGCTAAAAGCATTATGCGGGTACTCGGTTATTTGAACGGGATGTTTCCGGTAAAGGCGCCAGAGTTAAAGAGATACAGCGTTGTTTCTCTTTACATTTTGATTATGGATATGCTGCCAAACTATGATATTTGTGGCCGCGAGCAAGAACTTTCGCAATGGTTTATTGATTTTGAAATGAATCGTACCCTTGAAGAAAAGAAACCACCTGAGCAGCAGGATCCAAAGCTCGTGATCTATCATGAGCGAGTATCCAATTCTTCAGATGCCCAAGATTCGTTAATATATCGACACGAGATGTTGAAAGAAAGCCTGCTATCAACCGTTCCGAACCTTGCATACAAGGATTCCAAGCGAAATTTTGACGAAGCACAACGGCAGGTCATCTATCGGAGAGATAAAGGAATTTGTCAGATGGGATAGCAGTCGTTTGTTTTGTTGTGGCAGCACAGCAGGTAACAGTAGACGGAAAACGATATTGGCGGCAGCCGGTACGCAAATATCTTTCTTGGGAGCATGACGAACAGTTTCCGCTTCATTTACTTGCGATGATCTCCATACCCTATACCCCGGGCAGGAACGAAGCCGCAGGCTATCTTTACGGCGTGTATGTGGACGGTAGCGGCAACGCGACCTGCATCCCCGGCTCGGCTTATGACGCAAATGCGGGAGCCATACTGATTCCCACCGGGCATCTATCGGTGTACGGCGTGGGCTACACCGCCCCGTCAGCCAAGCTTACCGATATCGGCAGCCATTGGAGCAAGGACAGCATCGACTATGTGGTGGGCAGGGGCCTTCTCTCCAGCACATCAGAAACCACCTTCGCACCGAATACTGCCATGACAAGGGGAATGCTGGTAACAGCCCTCGGCAGGCTGGCGGGAGTGGATGTGAAAGCATACACCACCAACAACTTTACCGATGTGAAAGCGGACAGTGCGTTCTGCGCCTACATCGAGTGGGCATACAAAAAAGGTATTGTACAGGGTATTGCTTGATACACGTATTGCCTTTGATTCCTGAAAGACTTTATAACAATCATAAAACATGGTATGATAAAAACGCCGCAGGGTCTTGTAAAAACAACAGGCCCTGCTGTCTGGAAGGCGTGACGGAGGGAGGCGATCTTGTGGCATACAGTGAGCTGATCAAAAATTTTGACAGCATACGGGATTATATGCGGGAATTCTATGTATACGGCTTCAAAAGCCGTGAGGAGTTTACAAAGAAGAGCGCCCGCTCCTATGACGACGAGCGCCGCCGCATCGGAAGCTGGCTGGGCGATTATATGTACTTCCGGCAGACGGCTGACGGCAAGAACGTCTTTCTCTCCATCGACAGCCGTATTTCTCATCACAATCCGTTGTATCAGGCGTGGAAAGCGAAAAGCTTTACCGATGGAGACATCACGCTCCATTTTTTGATTTTTGATCTTTTGCATGATTCCGACACGGCGCTGTCGCTGAACGAGATCATGGACGAGATCGACCGACGGCTTTTGTGCTTTGACAATCCGAAAACCTTTGATTCCTCCACTGTCCGTAAAAAGCTGAAGGAATATGTGGAGCAAGGGCTTATCTGCACGGAAAAACGTGGGAAAACGGTGCTGTACCGCCGGGCAGACATGACTGAGTTTGCTTGCACAGATGCGCTGGACTTCTTTTCCGAGATCGCACCCTGCGGGGTGATCGGCTCTTTTTTGCTGGATAAAACCGATGCCCATGAGAAGAACTTTGCTTTCAAGCATCACTATATCACCGGAGCGCTGGACAGTGAGATTCTATACACTCTGTTTGAGGCGATGCATGGCAAACAGTTTGTTCAAATAGAAACCGTAAACCGGCGTAAGGAACGCACCACCGCGCGGAAGGTTGTTCCTTTACGCACTTTTATCAGTGTGCAGAACGGTCGCCTGTATCTGATGGCCTATGCACCCGGGAAGAGACGGATCAGTTCCATCCGGCTTGATAACATCCTGTCGGTTCAGGCGGCGGATGTCTGCGAAGACTACGATACTTATAGAGAGAAACTCAACCAAATGCAGGAACATATCTGGGGGGTCAGTACCGAAGGCGGTGCCGAGCGGCTGGAGCATGTGGAGTTTACCGTGCGGTACGGTGACGCTGAAGATTATATTCACCGCCGGCTGGAACGAGAAAAACGCTGCGGGCAGGTCGAACGAGTTGACGATCACACCAGCCGCTTCCACGCCGACGTCTATGACGCGGGTGAGCTGGTGCC
>ENA-UOOR01004109-UOOR01004109.1-fermentation-metagenome-genome-assembly--contig:-NODE-4109-length-11895-cov-3.106419_pt1 | contig 11895 bp, 6 predicted proteins | sample MGYA00245780_ERZ724029 | MGnify/ENA primary metagenome ERZ724029 (study PRJEB28704, sample SAMN03018315) | fermentation metagenome | biome: anthropogenic terrestrial biome; feature: soil; material... | reverse complement strand
GATGGATTCTTGTTTATTTTTTGTTTAGAGGCGTCGCTTATAATTACTTATGTGAAGAATTACATAATTATCTTAAGCTTGTATTTGACGACTATATACGCGCGGTCTTTTCATTTCCTGGTTACGATCGTTGTTTTTACTAAAAAAATCGGTAACGACGCTTTTGGGCGTCGTTACTTGCTTATTTTACTTTACAACTGGTTTTCTCTAAATAATACGAAGCTTCTCGGGTAAAATGATCAGCCAATAATGGTGGGGAGATGGCCAATACTTGAGCGGTAGTTCGCCATGCTTTATAGTTTTCTTACGCTTGAATAATTTCATAAGTAAGTTCAGCGTTTTCCCGGGTAGTATTCGAAGGGATTAACTAATTTCCGAAAGCACCTTTTCATAGTAATTAAACCTAAAAATGGAGATTAGACAATCCTTGGTGGAACAATCGATTATTTTTGTAGATAAATCGTAAATTAATCAATTACATTCTTTAAAATAAGTAAGGTTTCCGGATGTTCGATTTCACACCTGACTGAAGTTATTTCTCCAGGTTCCTCCGGCGCAATTGCTTCGAGCAACAGCCTAAGTTCAATGGTCTTTCCTTTAACCCATGCTTCCGGTAAATACAAACGATCATAAACTGTGCCACCGGCAAACTCAGGTTTGCCAGGGGATGGCAACCATAAACGACCAAGTATTTTATCTCCCAAAAACGCTGTCAGTTTGTAGCCGTGACCTTCAAAAATAAGATAAGCTATCGACTCCGGTTTACAACTTGACAAGTCAATAGTAAGCTTCATCTTAACAATCCGACCCGATTGTAGTTTAATTGGATATCTCAGAGCGGTAGAAGTGGAATTAATCTCATTCCATCGATTTTTATCGTTGCTATCCTGATCGTCTGTCGCCGAACCTGCGTCATGCTCAACCCATTTTACCATTTCTTTCGGACTAAACCCCCATATCTCCCAGTCTGTAAAAGCGGACCCAGCAAGGATCATTGCCGGATTTCCAGTTCCTAAGAATAAACCTACCATCTCCCCTTCCTCGTCATTCTTCGTGTCACAAACCTCCTGGTTGAACTCAAAAACACTAACTTTCTCCGTAATTATGTGAGACGCAATCTCTACAGTTTTCTTATATTTCCCAAAGTAACCTATAGTTTCGCCATTAATACTTACTTTAATCTGGTCTGTTAACTCATGATTTAACCTGATCACAATCGTTTTTCCAAGGATCGGAGTTTCCGGTCGCCAGGTCCATGTTGTTTTTCTCCCTTTTTGTGTAGTTTCCGTTCTTACTTTTGACCAAACTCCATTAATCTCATGGACCAGCGCAACCAGACCGTCCAAACCACGAAGGCTTCCAATGGCAAGGGCGGGAACCCGCTCATGATCAAAATTTGAGTGTCCCCAGATCTCCGTTCTAGCTGTTAATTTTATTGCTGCCGAGTTTGACTTAGCAGGAAGTTTTAAAAGCAAGGAATCCCCGTTGGGAACCTTTGTACCAAGATATTCCCCGTTGACATAGACAGAAACTAGATCAGAGCCAGATCTGAAATACAGATATCCTTCTTGATAAGGAGTAGTGTTTTCAAAACTTTGTCCCTCAATATCAACGTTTTCTTGTGAAGTAAGATACCAGGCTACCCCCTTATAGAGCCCAAACGTCTCCATTGGTCTCGCTTCTCCTTGCCAATCAGCCATCTTCAGCGCTCCCGTATTTGCTGGCGCATCTCCAGGCAGCACCAGTATAGATTCCACCTTGGCTGGAAGATTTTCAACCTCCGGTCCTCGGGGTTTTATAGATATTTTCTTGAGCAACCCGTTTGTTGCCGCCTCTCTGTCGTTAACCATCTGTCGCTCGCTCTCATTGGATCTGTCTAACGAGAGGAGGGGTAGTTCCAGCATCTGTAAATCCTCATCACCCTTAATACGAATTTTATAACCTTTATCATAAGGCTCCACCCAATCCGCTCCAAAGAAAATCCTTCCGTTGCCATCCCTTTCCGAAATAATCCAGCTTCGCCCAGCCCGATGGCGATTAGTAATGACGATCAGTAAACGCTGAGCCCCTATATTTAACGTAAGAAGTTTCTCTTGATCATGATTATAAGTAAGGATAAGTCTATCCTTGTCCCTTGTAAGCGTAATATCATCTTTTGGGCAATTCTTGAACAGATCCATTCTCACCCCAACGGAACAAGGACTGATCGCAATTTCCCCTGGGGTCGAATCCTCTCCATATATAATCATTACCGTCTCCCCGCCAATTACCCCCAAGTAATACAACTCGCTCGTCGTATACTCTAAAACAGCGGGTATCCCCCATTTATCAAGCGGTAATCGATATACTACGATCGGAACTCGATCTTTTTTCACAAAAAACCTTGAAAACCTGGGAAAAGTCTCTCCCGCCAGCGTAATTCTAGTTTCCAGGTCACTATCAGTTAGATTTGCAGGAAAGAGAAAAACAGTCCCGTTCGGAGCGATAAGACTCTGCATCTTTTGGGTTCCCTCGTTACCCATTGCGCCAATTTGCGGATTGCTACATCTTACATCATTAGAAAAAGTTGGTTTGGCCTGCAACAATTCCTCAGTAAAACTTGAGATAAAACCTGCCAGCAACCTGCCTTCATAGTACTCCGCACGCAACCTACCAGCTGGGTCGATCATTCCACCGAAATCACTATCTGTCGTTAAAAAAGCTAATGGTTTCTTCCAGTCATTAACAGAAGTCCAAAAACCAAAGTTGGTTCCGCTAACCTGAAGAAACGGAGCTAGACCCTTAACTCCAGCGGAGAGCAACCGCCGTAAAAGGAGGTGATTACGCCCGGTCTCCGTAACAATCACCGGTAGGTTTCTATTAGTAAAGTCACTCACAACGCGTAGCAGGCCTTCTTCTATCCCGGGCTCTCGATCTTCCGGATAGAGGTTAAGCGTCGGTAGAATTCCATCTACCCCTCCAACAGCGCCGTACAGATCACCTTTGCCAATACATGCGGTCACTGGAACCGTTATCCCCATCTCCTTGACCATCCTACATAAAGCCGCCAAGTATCCTTGACGATCCTCGCAAACGAAGAAGTCCAACTCGTTTTCAACCTGTAACAGAAGAACCGGACCTTCCTCAGTCACCTGCCTGTCACGAATAATAGGAATAACCTGCTTATACCAGCGTTCAACATACTGAAGAAAACCCGGGTCATTCTGCCGCAGTTTAATATTTTCCTTAACATACAGCCAAGCAGGGAGGCCACCTCCATCCCATTCTGAGCAAATATAGGGTCCGGGTCGAGCAATTACATATAGCCCATGCCGTTTTACCGTATCCAAAAAACAAGCGACATCCCGGTCTTCGGAGAAATTAAATCGTCCTTCGTCTTCTTCATGAAAATTCCAGGGAAAGTAAACATCAATAGTATTGTAACCGGCTGCTTTTACTTTCTTTATTCGGTCATCCCATAATTCAGGAGGAATTCTAAAGTAAAAGAGAGAAGCGCAAAGGGGAAAAAAGGGTCTCCGCTGTATAATAATTCCCGTAGAAGCCACTTGTAGCCTATCCTTGTAATTCATTTGATCGCAATTCATCATTTTCATTCATCCTTTATTCTTTTAATCCAGTGATAGAAAGACTCTGGGCAAAGTATTTTTGAGCAACAACGAAAACAAAGGCACATGGTATCATAATAACAGTAGCGGCTGCCATTAAGGACGTCCAATCTACTCTGTACATGCCGGAGAATGAAGCCAGACCTAGCTGAAGAGTAAAATTTTCCACTGATTGTAAGTAAATAAGGGGGCCAAAAAAATCGTTCCAATTATTCTGAAAGGTGAAGACAGCAATAGTAGCTAAAACCGGTTTAGTTAAAGGTAAGAGTAGCTGCCACCAGATCCTTAAATAACCCGCGCCATCCAAACGAGCAGCTTCATCATATTCAAACGGGATCTTCTGATAAAAGATTTTGAGAAGAAAGATATTATATGCATGCCCGAAAAAAGCCGGGACAGTCAGCGGTAAAAGCGTGTCGATCCACCCCAAATGTTTAAATAAGATATAACTTGGGATCACCATCGTCGCACTTGGGATCATCATGGTAGCTAAGACTAGTATAAACATGGGCTTTTTAACTGGAGACTCAAGTCGGGCAAACCCATAAGCCACTAGCGACGAGACAAGTAGCTGTCCTATAATATTAAGGACTACCACAATCAAAGTATTCTTCAGCTGATTCCAAAAGGGGATCATCGTCAGCGCATAAGTATAATTCTCCCAATGCCAGGGAAGCGAGAACCATTCGATGTTAAAGAGGGAAGTTCTGTCCTTAAGCGACGTTGAGAACATCCACAAGAGAGGTCCAAGAAAAAAGAACGCTAGAAGAATCAGCACGAAATAAGATAAAACTTTCTTACTAATACGAATATCGCGCGCCATCCGTTGTAGACTCTGTTTCATGTAAATTCCTCCTACTTATCCACTTCATAATAGACCCATCTCTTCTGCATTATAAGTTGGATTAAAGTCACAACAAAAATTATAATAAAAAGAACCCAAGTTAGAGCGGAGGCATATCCCATGCGTTGAAACGTAAAAGCTTGCATCCAGAGATAATGAAGAAAAGGCCTAGTATACTCATCAGCCGAACTTCCCATCATAATATAAACCTCACCAAATATCTGTAAAGAAGCAATAATGCCGGTAATCAAGCAAAAAAAGATCGATGGCGTTAGCAACGGTAAAGTAATCCTCCAGAAACATTGTTTTTTTGAAGCTCCATCAATCTCCGCTGCTTCATAATATTCTCTTGGTATGGCGTTTAGGCCGGCTAAAAAAATCATCATTGTCCCACCGATAAACCACATCCTATAAAGGACAATCGACCGTTTGCTCCAAAGCGGATCAGCTAGCCAACCTGGTCCGTCAACTCCCAGTAAAAAGAGGTAGTAATTCACCGGGCCAAACATCGGATGAAGCAGCCATTTCCAGACAAAAGCCGTTGCTACTCCAGAAAGCACACAGGGAAGATAGTAGAATGAACGAAACATATAGATTCCTTTTATCCTCTGACTAACAAGTATAGCGATAAAAAGTCCAAAAATAATGGTGGCTGGAACCCCAATCGCTGTATAATAAAGGGTATTCATTAGTGATTGCCAAACTTGGGAGTCTTTAATCATCTGAATGTAGTTACCTACTCCGATAAACTCCGGCGGGGTTATAATATCCCAGCTAGTAAAGCTAGCTAGCAATGATGATACGATCGGAAACAAGGTAAACAGTAAGAACCCAAGAATCCAAGGAGAAACAATGATGAGAAAGAACATAGACTCTCTTTGTTTCTGCGATAATCCTTTATGTGTGGATGTCGCCAGCTCTAGTCCTATTTTCTCCAGTCCCATCTTCATATCACTTCCTCATATAATTTCCAAATTGCTGGACAACGGGATAACCCGTTGTCCAGCAATATTTAAATTCATCAGTTCTTACTGAACTCTGTTTCAATTCTCTTGGTCATCTCGGCAACCGCCGCTTCCGCAGTAGGTATCTCTTGTTTGAAGTATTTATCAAGGACTAACCCCATTGCGTCAGTTAATACATTCCATTTCTCACTGGTCGGCGGATACATCGCATACTCTGCTGAGTCTAAAATTACCTTTAAGCTTTTCGGTGGAAGATTGGGGTTAAGAAATTTGTCTGAATAAGCGGCCTTTTTGATCGAAGGGATGTCATGAGCTGTTCTAGCTATAATACGGGCATACTCTTCTCCTGCAAAAAATCGAACCACCTTCCAAGCTGCTTCCTTATTTTTAGCTTCGGAAGTAATAGCCCAAGAAGCGCCGAACATAGGAGCCACGTTCTTCTCACCCTTTGGGAACCAAGCCACATCCCAATTAAGGTCTTTAATTTGGCGTAATCCCTCAACTGCCCAATAGCCCGTGGCGTTCATCGCTACTCGCCCCATCTCAAATAGTTGATCTGGGCCCAAGTTATCAAAAGAAGCCATTTGTTTGGGTGTGGGTGCCACCTCGTACTTATACATCAAATCATACATAAATTCCAAGCACTTAGCTGCTTTATCCCGATTAAAGTTGGGAGCGGTCCGTTCCTCATTTAAAATCGGGCTGCCAAACTGCATAAGAGGATACATGTACCATGGCCACCAGCTTGCAGTAACATTGGCATAGGCGTATATCTTGTTCCGTCCGGTCCCAGTAGTAAGTTTTTTCGCTGCCGCTAAGAAATCATCCCAGGTCCAATCTTTGGGATACTCTACCCCAGCTTGATCGAAGAGATCTTTATTATAATAGAGCATCATCGGTCCCCACCGGTGAGGCATCCCATACTGTTTTCCCGATACCTTAAAGGCCGAAAGGACAGAAGGAAAATAAATTGAGGTATCAAGTTTATCTTTTTTGATAAAATCATCCAAGGGAACTACCGTTCCCTTCTGAGCATAGACAGCAAGTGACTCAGCCACCTGTATCACATCAGGAGCATTTCCTCCGGCAATCATAGTTAATATTTTTGTATCATAGTCCTTAGGTATATATTCAATCTTAATCTTTATTCCCGGATTCCTTTCCTCAAACACTTTCGTAATCTCGGTATTAATATTCACATCTTCTTGTCCACCCCAAAAGGCCAGTCTGATCAGAGCATCCTCTTTGGCTAGTGAGAATGAGGCCATCACAGTAAAAAATAGACAAACCAAAACCATAAGCAACAAACAACTTTTTTTCATCGTTAATTCCTCCTTCATTTTATAATCCTCATCTGTTTGAGATAGATAAATAGTTATAGTCTTTCCCTTCCCGTCATCCCCCCTTTAAAATTACCCAAAGATGGGAATAATGATGATAGCTAATCATTTTCTTCAAAGATCAATCGCGCGCTAATATGATTGCTGATAAAGGAGCACTTCATCAATAGTTCCCCATCCGTTTTTCCTACCCGCATAATACCAGAGCTTAATACTTTGGCCGGTATACGCATTAAATTCAATGATGTATCTCTGATAAGCGCCAGTATTATTTATGTAGGTTTCTCCAACATTAACGCCATTAACATCCACCCCGATCCAAATGCCGTTGGAGATATTAGTTGCACAGAACGCCTCCATTATATACTTACAGTCCATCGATACGTTTTTAGTTTGATAAATTGCTACATCCTGAAAAGTATTTGGGTGGAGATAAGCATTATAGACACCCTCATAAGGATAGTTTTCTTCTACCCCTGCCAAGGAAGTATTCCATTCCGCCTTCCAGGGAGAAAAAGAACCCATTTCAAATCCGCTGTTGACTAGAAGATTTTCTCCATAAACCGGATCCTTCGCAACCAGTACCACATCGTCTACATTAATCCATTTCCCTCCTGGTGAATCGGACCAGAAAGCTACTTCTATCTTGTTGTTAACTACTGTAATATTGGGGATAGTAATCTTTAACCAGTCAGACGTAGCTGGAATGTTATGGTTTATCTGCGGGCCTCCATATTTCTTCACTTGCATCTGTACGGCGTTTTGTCCTCCTGAACTTTTTACCCAAGCTGAAAGAGTATAATTACCATTTGGCAAACCATTAGCAATCTGATAGGTATACGCTTGATAATATACAGCGGAATAATGGGCAAGCCGGTTACCATTTTTTCCCCCACTCTCAATATAATTAGAATTCGAGTAACCTCCCGGAACCCAAGAACTCATTTCCGTTCCTGAATAATCAAACCCACCATTTCCGATATAGTTTTTGGAAGCGCTAGAATCCAAATTTACTCCTGACACAACATAGGTTGTAATTGATTGAGCTTTAGCAGTAACTGAAAATGTCTTATTCGTCACAGCTATATCAGATTGACGTTTAAGATTTTCCGTTGCCGAAGTCCTATAGACAGCAACTGATCCAGTAATTGAAGAAAAACTACCCAAATCATAAGTCATACTCAAATCCGATGTTGTATCATTGGTAATAACAAGAACTAGTCTTCCTGTACTATCATCATAAGCAACAAGTGTACGATTCTCTAGATCATCAAGCCCAATGATTTTAGATCCAGGTCGAATATATTTAGAATAATTCCCCATTGCATAGTACTGTTTGGTTATATAATACTCTTCCTCCCCAGTAAACTTGGCATGGACAAGCCCCCAATTATGATTATGCTCAATTGCTCGATCCTCATCTTCTACCGCTTGCCAGTACACCCAAGCTGAAGGCTGTAATTCTTTAAGATCTCTTCGGATAAGATTAGCAAGACTAAGAGCCGTATCAATAAGTTCATGATTATGCGAGCTATCCCCCGCACCGGTTTCCGACATCCAAAGCTTCTTATCATATTCAACAGCCAAATTCCTAAGGTTTGTACGTTTGGAACCGCTATAAGAGTGGGTGTTGATTTGACAGACATAACTCTTAGTCATGCTATCATAAGAATTGAATGAACTTATCGTATCATCAACACTATATTCTTCAGGGGCGCTTATTCCCGTAACCAATCCCGCAGTCGCCATCCTAGATTTAACTTTTTGAATAATAGAATTCTGCTTGTCTCTGTCAAAATGACACCCCTCTTGATTATTTTTACTATGCCACCAGATTGATATAGGTTCATTGAAGATACTCAATGTATCGAATTCGATATTCCAGCAATCTCGAAAATGCTTTAATACTTCAACCAAGTAATCAGCAAAATCATCATACCTCTCATCCTGAAGGTTATTCTCCCCTAAAGTAGCTCCAGCTGCGCAGTTACTATATGTCATCCAATATGGTGGTGCATTAGAAAATGCTTCGACTCTATTAGCTCCACGATTCAGAGCCTCCTGCAAAACACCCCTCTGGTTAGCATCGGCGCTCCAATCCCAGACTCCAGGGGAAGGCTGAAAACCCGGAATATCAGCCCCCACCCTCATATGGTTATGTTCAGGATTTTCTCCGCCTCCTATATTGTACCGGACAATATTCAATCCAATTCCATTTTCGACAGAGAATAACTCATCCAACAAGTCGTTCTTTTTATAGCTTGTCCAACCTCCCACTATATTCGCCCACCAGGCTAAAGAGGTTCCAAATCCTTCTATCATCTGGTACATCTGCTCCGGTCGAATTTTGACCACCTGTAATGCATGTACTGGACCAACACCGTTGATTAAAACAACACATACAATCAAGAGTAAACAGCTTATTAAGCGGATTTTCCTTGACTTCATGTAATTAATCACTCCTTTTTCACAGATTTCTTGTATACTCCCTAGCAACTAGTTAACCCCATAGGCAATAATTGACATATGGTTACGTTTGCAGAATTTTGTATAATAAAACTTATTTAAAACAATTAAGGGGCGCAATTTTATTGATTATTAGCTAGTTTTGACTAAATATTTTTGTTAATAGCAAACCGAAAATATTATTTCTGCAAACGCTACCATATTTGTTTATTCTTTTTATCTGTGAAAAATCCTTCTTCGTTAGAAAATATTTTTCGTATTACATACATGGGGAATTAGAAAGCCAACTTAAGTATGCACTTACCTACACTATATAGTGTTTATCTTTATTCGGGAGGATTGTCTAATTTCCTAAGACACCCCTTTAATCAGAAATATAATGTGATTGAACCCGAAATATAGAGATTAGACAATCGCTAGTGGAGCTATTAATATATTAAACATAAATCTTTAATACTTAAATTATGGATCTCCTTAACATCCAAGCAAAAATACTTCGTTTTACTTCAAAATAAAGTTCGTACTTTGTCTGATAATCAGTTGTGTGGGAAGAGTGATATTGAGAGTTTGCTCTTCATTTTGGGTTTTATCAAGGATATATTGAGCCATAAGCTCCCCTAATTCTTTTTTAGGAATATCTACAGTCGTCAATGGCGGATTATAAAACTCAGTGCCTTTAATATTATCAAAACCAACAATCGAAATATTTTCTGGTACTTTTAAATTCTGCTCTCGACAACTGGCGAGAGCGCCGATAGCTACAAGATCATTATAAGCTAACACAGCAGTTGCCTTCAGATTTTTCTGTACCAACTCCCGGATACCTCTAGCTCCCGACAACTGATTATAGCCAAGCCCGGTCACGATTGAACTTTCTTTAAAACTAAGACCATGAACTTCTAGAGCATTTTTATAGCCGATCAGCCGAGGGTCGGAAGCGCAATGTTTCTGGGGCGGCCCAAACAGAACTGCTATTTCCTTGTGTCCCATCGAGATAAGATGCTCTGTCGCCATCTGCGCTCCACTCATACTATCAATCTCTACAACCCCAAAGCCGGCATAATCCAAATTATCTTTAATCGGCCAGCCTTTTTCGCGGTAGATAATAACAGGAATCCTATTTTTAGTCAATTGAGCTAGTTTCGTAATTTCTTCCCTTGTTAATTCCCCTGCGGCCAAAGCAACCCCATCCACTTTACGCTGGAAAAACATATCAAGATAGCGTTCGGTATCCCGACCGCCAGCACAATTACAGAGTATTACCGTATAATTATTCCGATAAGCTACATCCTCAACCGCTAGAGCAATCTCAGCAAAGAATAGATTTGAGATATCATAAACCAACAGTCCAATTTGCCTGGTCTCCCGGCCTTTAACTAAACTTTGAGCTAGTAAATTCGGCTGATAGCCTAATTGCCGAATGGCTACCATAACCCTACGCCGAACATCATCAGATACATATTCCCTCCCATTGACCACCCTAGAAACTGTTGACACGGATACCCCGGCTTGTTTAGCTACATCTTGCATGGTTACCATTACAAACACTCCGGTCCTATTTTTTTAACTACTTGATATTAGCACTGCTCTTAACAGTCATAGTAAAAGATAATTACCAAAAACTTTTTCTGCAAACGCAACCATACTGATTATAATTCGCTAGAGAGGGGATAAATCCTTTTTATTATTAATATATCTTAGGATGATTATCAGTAGCAAGAACGGTATTATAATGAACCATAAGGTGAGATACAGAATTAAAAAAAGTAAGTTCAATTCAAAAACTTCTTTAATAGTTACCATAGTTACTTTTTTTGTTTAAAATGAAGTATGCTATAGCAAATGGCAGCTGCAAATTTTTGAATTAAAGAGTGACACCTTTTTCAAAAGAATTGTTAACAGCAAGCGTAATCTTCAATGCAAACTAAAAAATAGAATTAGTACTCCAGTTCTCGCCGGGAGCCAGCCACTTCGAAGACGACACCCAGCACCTCTTTACCTGTCAGTTCCCGACTACGCCGGTCCGGTTGCTGTCCGCTTACGTAAATAATAAATTTCCCCGGTTCCAACCAGCAGCTACCTTCTTCATCAATAAGGGCTAAATCCCGAAGGGAAAGCGAAAATTCGACTCTTTGTTTGGCTCCGGGCGTCAAATGTAGCCGTTGAAACCGCCTTAATTCCCACTGCGGTACGGAAACGCTGGCTTCTACATCTTTGACGTAAAGCTGAACTACTTCATCGCCGGCATACTGTCCGGTGTTTGTAACCTCAACCTGTATTCGGATCTTCTGATCAGCGCCGGAATCAATCCGGGCTGGACTCAGCGTCAGCTCGTTATAGCTAAACTCTGTATAGCTTAAACCGTAACCAAAGGGGTACAAGGGATCTTCCTCCGGATAACGATAGGTCCGCCCTTTCATGTTGTAATCAGTAAACGCTAGTAACTGCCGGACCGATTTAACAAAGGTAACCGGCAACCGACCAGCCGGGTTATAGACACCGAAGATCACATCGGCCAGGGCGGTGCCGCCTTCTGCCCCGGGATACCAGGCTTCAATAATGGCAGGGACGTTTTCCTGCGCCCAGTTAACCGCCAGCGGACTCCCGTTAAATAAGGCCAGAATGACCGGTTTGCCGGTCGCCACCATCGTTTTTAAGAGATCTTCCTGCATCCC
>ENA-UOOR01004108-UOOR01004108.1-fermentation-metagenome-genome-assembly--contig:-NODE-4108-length-11897-cov-4.762540_pt1 | contig 11897 bp, 7 predicted proteins | sample MGYA00245780_ERZ724029 | MGnify/ENA primary metagenome ERZ724029 (study PRJEB28704, sample SAMN03018315) | fermentation metagenome | biome: anthropogenic terrestrial biome; feature: soil; material... | reverse complement strand
TCCTGATTTTATAATATGTTGGAACCGGTGTTCCTATATTAAGGTTTTCAGCCCATACTGTTGGTACAGGTCTATGCAGACATGGTAATATTGTTGCAGTATCCATTACCATTGACCACAGTTCAGTATAGTAGTTAAGTCTTTCATTAACATCAGCCGTAGAAGCTCCAAGGTCTACAAGCTCCTCCATACGCTGCCAGTTAAAGGGACCGTCCTTGTATTTAACAACATACATACCTTCGGATTCACTGTGAACCTGCTGGCGGATGTTATTAAAGTCATAGTTGCTTGAATCATAAAATATACAAACGTCATAATCCTGAGCATATAATCTGGGGCTTAGAGTAGAATACTCCATTACCTCAACACCTGCCTTTATACCCACCTGTGACAAGTTTGCCTGAATAACCTGTGCCATTTTAGCATTTTCCGACGAGCTTGTTCCATATGCAGATATTGTCCCTATATCTACGCCGTCAGGATATCCTGCTTCAGCAAGCAATGCTTTTGCTTTTTCAGGATCATAGTCATAAGTTTTGAAACCATCAATGGGTGATGTAGCTACATAGTCAGAAGGCATATATTGAGTGGCTTCTGTTCCGTATCCGTTGCTTGCCGCTGAATTGATATCCTTCTTATTTACTGCATAAAACATTGCCTCACGAACCTTTTCATTGGCTAAAACATCGCTTGAAAGGTAATTGATTGCCATAAACATTATATTGTTTCCTTTTACCATTACATTATTTTGACCTGAAGCCTTAATTAATGATTCCCAGTCTGACAATGGAGCCTCTTCAAAATAGTCAAGTTCATGATTCTCAAAAGCTATTACAGCAGCAGCATCATCTGAAATTACCACATATTCAACATCTTTTATGTCCGGAGCACCTCTCCAGTAATCTTCAAATGCTTTAAGTTTAACTCCTGTGGCAATATTGTAGTCAACAGGATAATAGGGACCTGTTCCTGCCTTATTAGGTATTGTTCCGAATTTGTCACCTTGCTCTGTAACTTCTCTCTCGCTCATTATTTTAATTGAAAAGAAAGTGTGATCTATGGGTGCATATGCCTGATCCAATGTTATCTTAACAGTCTGATCATCCACAGCTTCAACATCCGAAATCATAAAAGTTACATAGTTGAATCGTGGATTTTTAATTGCACGATTATAGCTGAACACAACATCAGAAGCTTTTAAATCGTCTCCATTCTGAAACTTAACCCCATCCTGAAGAGTAATAGTGTAAACCTTCTGATCCTCACTCAGCTGAACATCCTTTGCAAGCTCTTTGTAATATCCGTTGTTTGCCTCGTCCATTCCGTATAGTCCTTCATACATCTGATGCCATACTTTCATATCACGGATATTTGTAGTCTGCTCCCAATCAAGTGATGTTAAAGAAGAAGTAAGTCTAAGCTTCAAAGTCCTGTCTGCAGGATTATTGGAAGATGCGTTATTTTCCGAATTGTTTTCCTGAGAATTTGAGTTTGTACTGTTTGAACCATCTGAACAACCTGTCATGCTCATGATAATCATCAGTGCTGCCAGCATAATTGAAATAATTCTTTTTTTCATGTTTTCCTCCATAACTTTTTTATAGTTTTTTTAATTATTTACTTTAAACATGATTTACTTATACCGCATACAGATTAATTAAATAATTCGCATGATGGTGTAAGTTCAAGTCCGTACTTAATCGCAGTTTCCTCTAATGTTAGCTTGCCTTTATAACAGGTAAGACCCTTCAAAAGGTATTTATTTTCTTTAAAAGCTTTTTCACAACCTTTGTTTGCTATTTGCAGAGCGTAGGACAGGGTGCAGTTTGAAAGTCCTATGGAAGCCGTACGCGCAAATGCAGATGGAATATTATCAACACAATAATGCAAAATACCTTCCTCATAATAAACCGGGTCTTCATGTGTGGTTGAACGGCAGGTTTCAATGGCACCGCCATCATCACATGCCACATCTATAATCATTGCGCCCTTTTTCATAATTTTTAAATCTTCCTTATAAACAAGGTGATCTTTTCGTGTTTTATTCCACAAAATACAATTTATAATTGCATCAGACTCTTTCAGGCACCTCACCAAATTCTCTCTGTTTGAATAAAGGAATTCTACATTTTCAGGAAGTTTAGCTTTTGATTCATCCATTACTTCCTTATTTACATCTAATATTATAACTTTGTTTCCAAAGCTTGCTGCCAGTTCCGCAGCACCCATACCGGAATGCCCGCAGCCGATTATAGATACTGTAGGTGTATCAACTCCGCTTATGCGATTGAAAAGAATTCCTTTTCCTCCGTTAACTGATTGCCCATAATGAAGTGCTGCTAAAAATCCGCCCTTGCCTGCCAGTTCACTCATAGGACTTAACAAAGGGAATTGACCATTTTTATCTGTAATATCCTCATATGCAATACCTATAACTTTGCTTTTTAATAATTCCATTGTCATGTCAAGGTGTGCATTTGAATGGATATATGTAAATATTATCAACCCCTCTCTTAAATACTTATACTCTTCGGCAAGTATTTCCTTGACCTTGTATATCATCTCCGATTTGCTCCACACAGTATTGCAATCTGCTGTTACAGCACCTGCTTTCTCATATTCTGCATCAGAAAATCCACTTCCCAGTCCTGCATCATGCTCAACATATACCTGATGTCCTTTTTTGACAAGTTCTGCAACACCTGAGGGTATCAGAGCCACCCTGTTCTCGTTATTTTTAATTTCTTTTGGTACTCCTATAATCATGTTAACCTCCATAAAATATATATTACACTTATCTACTGAATCAGCAGATTAAGCGCATTGATAACAATGTCTCTTTTTCTTTGATCTTCCTTTTCCACAGTAAGTTCAGGATTACCTGTGGGATATGGTATCGCCTGAGCAGGATAGATTCTTGCCGCACCAACTGTTTTAGATATAGGAGTTACCGTACATACATGAACGGCAGGGATACCAGCTCTTTCAATTTGTTTTACTATTGTTGCACCGCAACGTGTACACGTGCCTCAGGTGCTGGTAAGTATAACTCCGTCAACTCCATCATCCAGTAATCTTTGAGCTATTTCAGTTCCCATCCTCGTAGCATCGGCAACCGATGTCGAATTTCCTGTTGTTACCGTAAAATACTTGTAAACGCTCCCTATTACACCTTCCCTTTCCAGGCTTCTCAATGCATCCAGCGGAGCAACTCTGTTTGGATCCTTATTTGCATACACCGGATCATATCCCGCATGTACAGATTCAAACTCACCTTCTTTAAGTCCTTCTTTTCCTGATATATCATACATTCTGTATATCTTTGCTGTTGCGGCAGGTATGTGGTCCGGATTTCCGAAGGGAACAATTCCACCTGTTGTGCAAAGTGCTATTTTTGCTTTGCTTAAATCCTTCAACGGGGGTGCAGGTTCAACCTTTTCATACAGAGAAATCTCCAGCTCCGTTTCAAAGGGTTCATTTTTTAGTCTTTTTACCAGCATATCAAGAGCCCGCTGCGCACCGTTTTTTTCTTTAAAAACGTTGATTCTTTTGCCCTTTGCATAATATTGCTCTTCCTTGGGGCTTCCGGGCTTTTCACCCTTTAAAAGCTTATTTGCAAATCCCGCCATAAGCGGAACCGCTTTTCTTATCCCGGCTGCGGATTTTGCTACCTTTAAGATGTATATGTCTTTTTTGTACATTTCCACTGCAGGATTTTCCTCATATAATCCTGTTATAGCCTCTATATTGAATTCCTTTTTTATAAAAGAACATACATCTCCGCATGCTATTCCAAATCTGCCTGCATTAAATGCAGGACCCGCAATAAGCAAATCAAAATTGAGGTCCTCAAGTTTTTCCTTTATAAAAGCCTTGACCTTGTCCATATTTTCAACATAGTAGTTGTCACCGCAAATAATTGTAGCTATTATTTGTGCGTCTTCAAGTTTCTCCGTAAATGCGTTTGCATTACCCACAGGACCCTCGTGAAATTGAGGCTCGGTATATGCCTTGTCTTCACCGCCTATTTGTCCGAAGAACTGGTTTGTATAAAAAATTACGTTCTTCACTGCACACCTCCTATATAGTTTCAGCGCTTAAAAAAGTATTTCCCTGAAGGTTATGACTGCCCATTATTCCATGTATTTCCACCAAAATCCTTCCATCATCCTGTATAGACTCAACATTTCCACCGGTTGTTTTTTCAATATCCTTCATATTTCCTATAACTATGTCCATTTTTGGAAGCATTACGGTTGCATTGCTGTTGCCCGTAGAAACTATGGCAACCGCCTCTGTTACGCTGTCAGGTAAGGATTCAGACATGCCGTCAGAACCTGCGTCCTCATTTGTAATAATTACCGTTTTTATATCTTTATTCTCAAGTTTTTGACATATAAGCATTAAATCCGTAGTTGGATTTCCAAAGCCCTCCTGAGAAACTACGACACCTTCCGCTCCAAGCATTTCAGCATTTCTTACCGCAAGCATGCAATTTCTGTATTTTTCCTTTAATGTAACCATTAAAGGGTTTAATACAACTCCCATAAAATTTATTTCTTTGCCGTGCCTTTTCATACATTCCTTTATAACCGCATTGTTCAAATGATGGTACGTGGTTGTTTTCGAACCGGGTGAAACACAGTTACCGCTTACAACCGCACCATCCATTACTTCAAGGGGAGTAATAATCATGGGAGTTAAAAGCTTTGTGTCTCTGCCATAAAAATATGTGTCGTGCAGAAGTCCCTGGCTCATGCAGTTATATATATACACAACCTTTGGAAGTTCAGAATATTCAGAATATTTGTGCCCAATATTTTCCCATTCATAGCACTCTGCTTCATATGTTTCATATCCAATACCTATTTTACCTATATAACTTGCTATTTTCAGCCCTGCCAGCCTTACGGTTTCTTCGTGTTCATGCGGATCAACATAATCTTCTTTTGTTATTGTCATTACAATATTTATAAGTTTGGAAAAAATACTGTACTGTACACCAGGTCCACTCATATCAATAAGACCTTCTTGAAATCCGACTATAGGACCTGTTGTAACTACAGCGCATCCGCTTAAAACATAGGTTATACCTTTTCCAGCCTCATCCATTTGCTCTCTGAAAACTCCCGGAAATACCTCTCCATCAAGCTTTGCTCTGGGCTCAATTACATCTTTTACAGGAAAAATTCTTACGGATTCTCCAGGCTTTGCAATGTCAAAATGTACATTTTTAACCCTTTTGTCTTCCATGACCAATTCTACAAGGTCACGAGAATTTAAAAACAAGGTATCATTTTCAATTCTATTTATGTTACTGAAAACGACATCCCTGATATGAATTTTTCTTAATTCCAAATTCATTCTTTACTCCCTTCATATAACTTTTTTTAATTTTTACATTTTAATATTAAAAATAAATTTATACAACTATTTAACCAAGCAAAAATCGTGCCAATAAAAAATGTATTGAAAAATGAATGATTTTAAGATATTGTTTCCAGGGCAACAAAAGAACGACGAATTTTCGTCGTTCTTTTGTTAGTTGATGACAAGAAATTGTCGATTTGAGAAAATAAAGACAGTTTTTTGTCAATTTCTAATTTAATTTGTATTTATCTATTTTATATTTAAGTGTTTGTCTTGGAATTCCAAGCAACTCTGCCGCTCTTGTCTTATTGCCTCCTGACAAAGACATAACCCTTTTTATTAATTCTATTTCTTTGTCCATTATTATTTTGTTAAAATTATATTCTTCTTTTTCGAACCTGTTTTCGAATTCTAAAATTGTCTTTTCCTTTTTTCCTGTGTTATAAACACGATCATACATATATGCCGGAAGCTGCTCAACATCCAGCTCACTGCCCTGCGATATGCTTACCATGGATTCAACTATGTGCCTGAGTTCTCTGATATTTCCTTCCCAGTCATATTCCTGAAAAATATTTTCTACCTTGCCTGTAATCCCACACACTTTCTTTCCATACATATTGTTATACATTTTAATATAATTATCCACAAACAGAGTAATATCCTTTTTCCTCTCTCTCAGAGGCGGAAGATAAATCATTCCGCCGCTTAACCTGTAAAAAAGATCCTTCCTCAACTGCATATTTTTTATTGCTTCCATGGGATCCACGTTCATTGCCGCTATTATCTTTACGCTAACTGATTTTTCAATATTAGAACCAACAGGTCTGAAGCTCCCGTCCTGCAATACCCTCAAAAGTTTTCCCTGAACATCATAGGGCAATGTGCTTAGCTCATCAAGGAATATTATTCCTCCGTCAGCCTCCTCAAATAATCCTTTTCGATTTTCTGCACCGGTATATGCTCCTTTGTACGTACCAAATAATATAGATTCTATCAAATTTTGCGGCAAAGCCGCACAATTTTGAATTACCACCTTTTTTCTTGATATACCGCTGTAATTAATCATGGATTGAACAAAAACTTCTTTTCCTGTACCCGTCTCACCATATATTAATGTAGGATTTTTACTTAATGACATTGTCTTTGCATGTTCAATTATTTTCAGCATTTTCTCATCATTTGTTATTATGTCATCAAAAGTGAATTTGCTGTCATCTGCAGCAATGTTATTAGTAATATCATCCTCCTCACGGTCTATAACCATATTAACATTTTCGTTTTTAACGTTATAAATTGTTTTAACGTCCTTCGTAAGCTCTACCGCTCCAACAATAATTCCTTTTCTTACTATCGGGATGGTAACATTATTAGTTATATAGAATATACCTTTAAAATCTTTAAATTTTTGTGATTTTCTTACAACAATTTCCCCTGTTCTCATAGACTCTACTATAGAGCTGGTTTTTTTATCTATTGTAGGGTACACCTCAAAAAGGTTCCTGTTTATATAATTGATTTTATCCTCATCACTAAAATCGATATTTAATCTTTTATCAAGACGTGTATTGTAGACTATGGTAAATTCTCTGTCGACAATCAGTATATAGTCAAGGCTGTTCAAGCTAAATCCACCAAAATCAATCATTCTATCCCCTTCTTCTATATACTTGCATATAGATTAAACACTAAAAACATATTTATCCAAACGTTCAAAAGCTTCAATTACTTTTGATTTGGGCAGAGCAAGATTTATACGGATTGCATATGAACGATTAAATGGTCGTCCGTCCTGCCACATAACTCCCACATCTGTTCCTTTTTTATATAACTGATCCAGAGACATGTTATGGTTCTTGCACCACTCTTCACAATCAAGATAAAGCATATACGTTCCCTGAGGTTTTGAAAATTTAATTCCCTTATAATTATTAATGATGTGGTCAGAAGCATAATCCACATTTTCTGCAAGCACCTGACGAAGTTCGTCAACCCACACATGACCTTCTGGCATATAGGCACCAATCAGTGCATGAACAGAAAGAACATTTACTTCGTTATAATGAGACTTGCTGCTTTGAGCCATGACACGGTCACGCAAATATTTGTTGTAAATAATATGGTATGAGCCCACTAACCCGGCAAGATTAAATGTCTTGCTTGGAGCATAAATGGCAATTGTGCGATTTTTTGCATCTTCGCTTATGCTTTGCGTAGGTATGTGTTTGTTGTTATATAAAATAATATCACTCCAGATTTCATCGGAAACTACAACACAGTCATTTCTTTTATAAATTTCCATGGCCTTTTCAATTTCTTCACGTTCCCACACACGACCGCACGGATTATGCGGCGAACAAAATACTGCCATATGTATTTTATATTTCTGAATTTTTTTCTCCATATCTTCATAATTCATGCGCCATATTCCGTCTTCATCCTGTACAAGGTCAGAATGGATAATCCTTCTTCCGTTGTTTTCCAGGGATGATGTGAAACCGATATATGTAGGAGAATGAAGAAGAATGTAGTCTCCGGGGGCAGAAAATGCATCCACTGCCGATGTCACGCATCCCAGTACACCATTTTCATAGCCTATGTGCTCTGCCATCAATCCTGTTACGCCGTTTCGAGTTGTCTGCCATTTAATAATTGAATCATAGTATTCTTTACTTGGCATAAAATAGCCAAACATAGGATGCTTTGCCCTCTCGATAATCGTTTTCTGTATAGTAGGACTTGTTGGAAAATTCATGTCAGCAACCCACATTGGAATCACATCAAATCCATCCTCAGGTACCTCAGGTGGGAAATCAACAGCAATTGAATCCCTTCCGTGCCGGTCAATTATGCTTGTAAAATCATATGTCATACTTATATTCCTCTCATCTTTTTTTAATATTTCACTATAACTTTTCAATAAATTATACTATATTTTGACAATGTTTGCAATGATAATAAAAACACCAGCCTATTTTAACTTACCCATATAAATTAGTTGAATGCACCCAAAAAATACTGTATACTACCTTTAATGAAATGCAGCAGCTATTATTTTGAAATAGACAATCAGATTTCATGTATGAAGTTAAAAAACATTTATAAAAGATTGTGGTGATAATTATGTCTTCTTTATATAAAAAAATGAATTATGTTGATGGAATAACAATAATTAACAATGAAGGTACAATTCTTTTTACAATTAAATTTAACCAAGATATTGATAAAAAAATAGAAAAAACAATAATTGGAAAAAACTGTTTGATGTATTTTATAATTTAGACAGTTCAAACAGTACTCTTTTTGAATGTATGAACAAGGAGATGCCGGTTGAATATATTGGTCAGCTTGTAAAAAACCCATATACCGGAGATACATACACAGACAATATTTCATTTCCGATAAAACATGATGGAGTGGTGGTTGGAGCAATTGAGCTTTCCAAATCCATAGTTTCAAACAAAAGTTTTAACAGAAAGAATACTGATATGAATTCGGTAAATTCAACTATCAATCTGACTCCAAGATGCTTGGATTTAGGGTATAAATCTATTTATACCTTTGACAATATTATCTGTAAAAATAGTAATATGGTTAAATTAGTTGAATATGCGAAAAATATTTCCGACTCCTCTGTTCCGGTTCTAATTATGGGAGAAACCGGTACAGGAAAAGAATTATTTGCACACGGAATACATAGTTTTTCTTCAAGAAAAGACAAACCATTTATTGCTCAAAATTGTTCTGCCATTCCTGAAAACCTTTTAGAAAGTATTTTTTTCGGCTCAAGCAAGGGCAGCTATACCGGTGCGCTGGATAAGAAGGGATTATTTGAAGCATGTGACGGAGGTACCTTGTTTTTAGATGAGCTGCACTGCATGCCATTTCATTTGCAGGCAAAACTTTTAAGAGCAATTGAAAGCAAGACTGCAAGAAGGGTTGGTGAAACAAAAGAAAGGAAATTTGATGTCAGGATAATCGCAGCAACAAATATCAACAGCGAAGATATTTTATCCAAGGGATTTATAAGGAAAGATTTGTATTATCGACTATCTGTAGTTAAAATAGAAATTCCTCCATTAAGAGAGAGGATTGAAGACATCGAACTATTGTCAAATTATTTTGCAGAAAAATATAATTCTATTTTTGAAAAAAATATAACATCGATTTCAAAGGAACTAATGAAATTTTTAATGAGCTACAGCTGGCCGGGCAACGTCAGAGAACTTGAAAACTATATTGAATCGTCAATTCTTTCCACACCTGCATGGGAGAGTGAACTAAAAGCAAAGGATACCGACACACAATTTTACAACGAGTGCCCTAAAACCAAACCCATGAAAAAAATATTAGAAGAGCAGGAACTAAATTTAATTCATGAAGCTCTGCTTATTACGAACGGAAATGTTACACAAGCTGCAGAATATTTAGAAATACCACGACAAACTCTTCAACAAAAAATGAAGAAATACACTATAGATAAACTAAAACAGCCGTAAAACCGGCACATTTCATTTTAATAGCGCCATAATTACGGCTATATTTTGAATAAAAAAAACATTCTGCTTAATTCACGCTTCTTAAACAGCCATCATGTGCCATAATTACGGCACATGATGGCTTGTTTTTTTTATTCAAATACCTTTTTATTCATTTTTATCTTATATTTTTATTATTTCAACTTAAACTTATATTTTAAAAAATTATGTTCAAACTAAAATATGATTGATATTTCAAGGCACTCGATAAAAAATATATAACTATTACTATTCCGTATTATTGTGACAAGGTTGGTACGGTTATTGCTTATTATAATATTGCAATAAAAAAATTTAGGAGGGTAAGTTTAAAAAAATATACAACTCATTGCAAACGTATACGGAAAAGTCGCTAATATGGTTAGGGGAAAATTTTTACATTTATATTATTAAAACTACATTATACATTATAAGAGGAGATTGTTATGAAAAAAAGAATTTTTGCAATCATGCTTTCAGCACTAATGGTTGTAACAAGTGTAACAGGGTGTTCAAGCGGAACGAGTCCGGAATCCAATGGGAATAATTCGGATATTTCCTCTGAAAATCCTGCAGACAGGACATTAAAGCTAAGACTAATTGCTTCCCTGGCGTCACTTGACTGGGAACAGACAACGAATACACGTGATATGAAGGTTTGGCACCAAATGTATGAAGGATTATACGGAATGGACGAGTCAAACAACGGATATTACAAGGAACTTGCAAAGGATGTACAAATAAGTGACGATCAGAAGATTTATACCATCACGCTCCAGGACGGAGTTAAGTTTCAGAATGGAGATGCGTTAAAAGCATCAGACGTTGTTTTCAGCTATAAACGCGCAATGAAAAATCCAAAGTTTAATTACCTTACATCCATGATTGATAATGTTGAAGCTGTTGATGATCAAACAGTCAGGGTTACATTAGATAAGCCATATGCTCCCATAGATCATACTTTCTTTTGTATAAAAATCACAAATGAAAAAGAAGTTACAGAGCAGGGTGACAAATTCGGAACAATACCTAATAAGGCAGGAACAGGTCCCTATTATCCTGTTGACTACAATATTGCCACAGGAGTTAAACTTAAAGCATTTGAAGATTACTGGAGAGGTGCTCCGGACATAAAAAATGTTGAATATGTAGTAATTTCAGATGATGCTGCCGCCGTAGTTGCTTTTGAGAATCATGAAATCAATTATCTGGAGGATGCACCATTGTCAGACTGGGAATCTTTAACTAAGGCTTCGGGTCAGAACAATGCCATGGTAAAAGGAAACAATATAATGTTTATGGCAATCAACTACCTTTCAAGCGATGTTTTAGCCAACGAAAAGGTTCGTGAAGCAATGTTTTATGCAGTAAATAAGGAAGATATCAACTTAGCTGTAAGCGACGGATACGGAACAGAAGCTACACAGTACATGCCTTCTGACTATGTACCCACATCTCCTGTAGATGGATTTGAAACCTACGGATATAATCTTGAGAAAGCAAAAGCATTGCTTGCTGAAGCAGGATATCCAGACGGTGTAAATGTAGGAACCATCCTGACATATGGTGCAGGTTCATCTGCAAATGCCAAGATGGCACAGGTACTTCAAGCTAACCTGTCACAAGCCGGAATAACTGCGGAAGTATCCGTAATGGAAGCTGCCACAGTAACACCAAGACTATATGCCCAGGATTATGACGTTTGTGTTTTCAATGATTCAGGCAACTACGATTTCAATAATATTCGTCAGCAGGTTCACAGTGAATCTGTAGGAATGTATGTTGTTAAATACAAAGACGGTCCCTTTAACTGGCAGCGCATGGAGGAACTTGTAGACCTTGGAGCTTCTACGGCTGATGTTGATGAGAGACTTAAATCCTACAAAGAGCTGTGGTCAATGGTAATGGATACTGCAACAATATTACCATGTCTGCACAGACCTGTGGCAATCGTGTGGGCTGAAAACCTTAATATAGGAACACCGGTTCCAACATATTATAAAATCAGGA
>ENA-UOOR01004107-UOOR01004107.1-fermentation-metagenome-genome-assembly--contig:-NODE-4107-length-11899-cov-2.672408_pt1 | contig 11899 bp, 10 predicted proteins | sample MGYA00245780_ERZ724029 | MGnify/ENA primary metagenome ERZ724029 (study PRJEB28704, sample SAMN03018315) | fermentation metagenome | biome: anthropogenic terrestrial biome; feature: soil; material... | reverse complement strand
CGGTCACTCGAACTTGGCCGCCGAGGAGGTCTTGTGGCGAGCGGGGGGATTGGCTTGTGTTAACCCAATCCTTGATCCGGGAACAAGTCTGTTCTTTGGGGCAAAACGTTCGAATTATGTAGAACGTACACCTGGATATGCCAAGGCGGTTTTTGACACCTATGGAGTACATGAAGGGGATGTGCTAGTTATTGTCAATGCCTACGGCATTAACTCTGTGACCATAGACTCTGCCTTGGAGTGTAAAAAGAGAGGTGTGACTTCGATCGCCATCACCTCCAAGAGCTTTGGGGAGCATGTGCCTAAGGGAACCGCGTCTCGCCATCCTAGTGGACAGAACCTCTATGAAGTTGCAGATATGTACATCAATAGTCACTTGCCCTTAGGGGACTCTGTGGTTGATGTAAAAGGGATTACGCCTCAGAAGATGGGTGCCACTTCAACTTATGCCAATGCATTTGCAATCAACTTACTAATGATGACGACTGCGGAAAAACTAGTGGAGAGAGGAGTTCGCCCTCCTGTGTGGACGAGCGCAAACCTGCCCGACGGCGATCGGTTGAACAAGGAATATGAAGAGAAATATGGTTACAGGGTTCGTCATTTAAATTAAGGTGGGGAGATTGTATGCGGAGGATTTTGAAAAACGGCACAATCATTACACCCATTCGCACCGCTGAGCACAGCAGTGTGATTATTGAGGGCGATACGATCACAGCCATTGTGCCGGATTCTGAACTTGAAACCTGTGAAACAGATGAGGTCATAGATGTGGGTGGACGGTTTATAACGCCTGGATTCATTGATATTCACAGCCACGGAGGTGGTGGGCACGACTTTATGGATGGGTCCGTAGATGCTATCATGGGTGCAGCCCGTTCCCATGTTTGCTTCGGTACAACGACCATTCTTCCAACTACCGTAACTTCCACGTGGGACGAACTGGATTCGACGCTAGCCCAATTTGCTCAGGCCCAAGCAGAGATTGAACTTGGTCCCAATATCGCAGGAGTTCACTTGGAAGGTCCCTATTTTTCCATGGAGCAAAGGGGAGCACAAGATCCGAGATACATCAAAACTCCGGACCCTAGCGAATATAGGCGGGTTGCGGAATATACCAATCTGGTGAAGCGTTGGACGATTGCTCCTGAACTGCCGGGTGCTTTGGAAATGGGGCGCTTCCTTTCCGAACGTGGCATTTTATGTTCCATCGGACACTCCAATGCCATTTACGAAGAAGTGGTGGCTGCGGTGGAGAGTGGATATTCCCTCGTCACTCACTTGTTTTCGGGGATGTCTAGTGTTAGGAGAATTAACGCTTATCGTTATGCCGGGGTCCTCGAAAGTGCTTTCCTTCTAGATGACTTAACGGTTGAAGTGATCGCTGATGGAGTGCATCTCCCTAAGAGTTTGTTACAACTTACCTACAAGGTGAAGGGTCCTAATGCTATCTGTCTGGTCACAGACTCCATGCGCGGAGCAGGTATGCCTGAGGGCGAGTCTATCCTAGGCAGCCTTTCGGACGGGCAGAAAGTGATAATCGAGGACGGTGTAGCAAAGTTATTGGATCGCTCGGCCTTTGCCGGAAGTGTGTGTACAGCAGATAGGCTTGTGCGTACCATGGTCAAGGTCGCAGAAGTACCGTTGTCTGATGCAGTGCGGATGGCTACTCTAACACCTGCTAAGGTGCTCGGTCTCCATCACCGTAAGGGGAAGCTTGCAGCAGGTATGGATGCAGATATCGTGGTCTTTGACTCCAACATTGATGTGTTCTTAGTTTTAGTCGGAGGCCAAGTCTGCTTTGATGCAAATAGTATGGACAGGGGTGTAAATGCATAATGGTAGTACTGGAGTTCTGTCAAGATCAACTGGAAATTGCCGTCTGTCCCAATCGCGAGGCGATGGGGTGCACGGCCGCAGCGGAAGTGGGTGCATTGATTCAGCGTCTTCTAGAGACTCGTCAATACATAAACATGATGTTTGCTGCTGCACCTTCCCAGAGCGAGTTCTTAGAAGAACTATTGCAGATGGAGGGAATTGATTGGTCGCGGGTTAACGGTTTTCACTTGGACGAATATGTGGGTTTAGATAAAACACATCCACAGAGATTCGCTGCTTTTCTAGGGAATCATATATTTGATAAAGCGCCGTTTAACAAGGTTTATTACATCGAGGATACAGATCTAAAGGGCGATGGTGTGGTTTGTCGCTACTCCAATTTGCTCAGGGAGCATCCCATTGACATTGCTTGCATTGGGATCGGAGAAAATGGACATATTGCTTTTAATGATCCCCATGTGGCCGACTTTGCAGATCCCCATAACTTTAAGATAGTAGACTTAGATGATCGGTGCCGCACCCAACAGGTTAATGATGGTTGTTTCCCTAATTTTGATGCCGTTCCGAAAAGGGCATATACTGTAACCGTTCCTGGTATTATGTCCGCGCGGTACATTTACTGTATTGTTCCCTCCCAGAACAAAAGTGAGGCTGTGAAAAACACCCTCAGAGGCCCTATTGATACTAGTTGCCCAGCCTCTATACTGCGTAGTCATCAGCGTGCTAAGTTGTATCTCGATATGGAGGCAGCGTCTTCGATACTCGATATCTACGATTTGTAGGCAGTGGTATATCTAATAGTAACGAGATGCTCCCCTTGTCGTGGACAGAGGGGAGCATTCTTAATTTCCAACGAAGCCACCTATTCGGGGAAAATGACCTCTACACCTGCTGCCTCAAGATGAGTTAGCCATACGTCAGCAGGACGCTTATCGGTGACTAGGTAGTCAATCTCTTTAATCTCGCACACTAAACGATAGGAAGTCTGATCAAACTTCGTGTGATCGCACAAGAAAACAACTTTACGGCTGTTCTTAATCATCTGCTGCTTTAGGTACACATCCTCTTCGTTTACATCGGTGATGCCAGAATCGAGAGAAATATAACGAGCTGAAAAAAAGAGCACATCTGTGTGATACTCTGCAATTCGTTGTCGGGTAGACTCTCCTTCGAAGCCCAAGGAGAATTTGTTCATCCATCCGCCTGTGCAAAAGACTCGGACCGATGGGAGGGTGTCTATGCACTCTATTGCAATTTGTGCGCTATTGGTGAGAATCTTTAGATTCTCCTTATCGCGTAAATGGGGAACCACAAAAGCTACGGTACTAGTAGTGTCAAGGGCTATAAACTGGTTCTCCACGACCAAGTCCGCTGCCAGCTCGCCGATGGTGTTCTTGGCAAACTTGTTTTCGTTAGTCCTGATGGAATAAGGAATTTCGTTACTGGGGTGTATTAGAAGTACTGCACCCCCATAGGTTCGCCTAATCAGTCCTTGCTTTTCAAGGACATCTAGATCACGCCTGATGGTGGAAGGGCTAACGAAGTATTTTTTCGCAAGTTTATGGACAGTAACCGCTTTTTTTCGCTGTACTTCTTCTCGAATACGATCAATGCGTTCCAAATTCAACATCCGACAACCCTCTCAATGCGTATTTGTGCACGTTCTTGCGCAAGGGCATGCTAGATCATGCACTTTGTCCGAGTTTAACACAGGGACTATGAAAACACAAGTTCTTTACCTTATAATAGTAATACATTAAAGTATTGTAGGATACGGATGCGGCTAACGTTAGCGCAAGGGAAAAGGGGTTTAATGATGAATTCTGACAAGGTCGACTTGGTTCACTACCTTAATAACCCGGTAGAATGCAGTTGCGGAAGAACGCATTTTGCCGGCATTGAGTTTGTAGAAATTGGCGACGAAGCATTGGACAAAGTAGCGTCAATTGTGAGGAACGCTGGTTATCAGAAGCCATTCGTTATTGCAGATTGCAACACTCAAAAGATCGCAGGCGAAGTAGTTCTCGAAAAGCTATCGAAGGAGGGTATTCCTGCCTCATCGTTTGTGTTCGACGATCCTGCTTTGTCTCCTAACGAGTCTGCATTAGGTACGCTGTTGATGAACTTCGATCCAACATGTGATTTAATTTTGGGCGTGGGCTCCGGGACTATAAATGACTTGTCACGATTCTTCAGCTATCAACTGGGAATGCAGTATTTTATTGTGGCAACAGCTCCTTCTATGGATGGCTATGCTTCGTCAGTAGCCCCACTACTGAAGAATAACCTGAAAACAACCTTCGAATGTCATGTGCCGAAGGCTATCGTTGCGGATTTGGACATTCTCTCTAAAGCTCCTGTAGAAATGATTGCCGCAGGTTTCGGCGATGTCCTGGGCAAGTATACCTGTCTTGCTGACTGGCAGCTATCGGCTATTATCAACGACGAATACTACTGTGATCGGGTTGCGGCATTGACAAGACATTCGTTGGAAAAAACCATTGGGCTCCGGAAGGGTATAGCGAGTGGCGATAAGAAGGCTATCGGAGAATTGATGGAGACGCTAATTTTATCAGGGGTAGCCATTAGTTATGTGGGCAACTCCAGACCCGCATCCGGGAGTGAGCATCACCTGGCCCATTTTTGGGAAATGCGGTTGCTGTGGGGAGGCAGAAGTCATGTTCTCCATGGCACGAATGTGGGAATAGGTACCGTTTTGATTCTCCAATTGTATCAATACCTTCTTCAGGAAAACCTTGATCCAAAGACCTTTGAAAGCATCCAGGCACCATTAAGCGATACGTGGAGTGCTGATATTGAAAGGGTATTCTTGGAAGGTGCTTCCGAAGTTCTTGCCCTAGAAGAAAAGGCTAGGAAGAACGATTTAGAGCTGCATAAAGATAGGTTAGCTGCGATTGCCCAGAATTGGGACCAAATTCTTCAGACCTTAGCCACTGTCCCATCTCCCGCTGAGGCCAGAGCATTGTTGGCGGAGGTCCATGCGCCATTCGAACCCGCTCATGTTGGAATTGAGCCCCAATTGGTTTCTGATGCACTTATATTTGCTAAAGAAATCCGAGCTCGTTACACTGTCTTGCAGCTACTTTGGGATTTGAATTTACTCCGGAATTTTGCTGGGCGAATAGTCCTCGGTGCCGAAGACTAGAAGGTATAGGAAAGAATGGAAACCGAATGTCTTGGTCATAAGAGGAAAAGTGTTCATAATATCGAAAGGTTTATTAAACACATTCGCACTTATTGATCAGGGTTTGTGAGGGCTCTGAACTTGCGACAGGAGTGATAACGGTGAGTGTAGTGATTACTATAAAGAACGCGTTAAAGAAGTTTGGAGACAACGTGATTATTCCAGACCTCAGCCTAACAGTGAATCCAGGCGAGTTCTTTACGCTCTTGGGTCCTTCAGGCTGCGGAAAGACGACATTGCTACGAATGATTGCAGGTTTTAATTCCATTGAGGGCGGCAAATTTTACTTTGATAAACGCCTCATTAATGACTTGGATCCAGCTAAGAGAAATATAGGCATGGTTTTCCAAAACTACGCTATTTTTCCACATTTGAATGTCAGGAAAAACGTAGAATTTGGCCTTACAAATCGGAAACTCTCCAAGTCGGCCATTCGTACACAATCGGAGAAATTCCTAAAGTTGATGCAGATTCATGAGCTAGCGGACCGCATGCCGGCGAATCTGTCCGGCGGACAACAACAAAGGGTAGCCTTGGCGCGTGCTTTGTGTATTGAACCAGAAGTGCTCTTGATGGATGAGCCCCTATCCAATCTAGACGCCAAGCTCAGAGTGGAAATGCGCAGTGTCATCAAGAACATCCAAAATACTGTGGGGATAACGACCATCTATGTAACGCATGACCAAGAAGAGGCCATGGCGGTTTCTGACCGCATCGCGGTAATGAACAAGGGCGTGATTCAACACATTGGCTCTCCTAAGAGTATCTACCAAAGGCCTGCGAATATCTTTGTTGCCACGTTCATTGGGCGAAGCAATGTCGTAGAGGGGGAATTGGTGATCAAAGGCGGGATTCCCCATATGAAGCTATATGACTATGAAGTTGCTATGCCCAATGTGAAAGAAGAGTATAGAACTCCACAAAAAATCCAAATTTCCATCCGCCCTGAGGAGCTTTCCGTTAGTCGAGAGACCGGCAAGGGTATTAGAGCAACAATAAAAGACAGTACTTTTCTTGGGCTAAATACCCACTATTTCATGCAGATTGATAGTGGTTTGCAGTTGGAGTCTATCCATGAGTCCACTATAGAGAGCATCATTTCACCAGGTACTGAGGTTTCCTTCACTGTCAATGCTGAGAAGATTAACTTATTTACTGCTGATGGTTCTGCTAACATCCTCGAAGGCGTCAGTAACGATGCTGTACCTTTCACTAATGTCGCGAGCCGTAGCCATGTTGCGGTGTGATTAGGTTGAGGGGAGGGATATATGATGGGTACTAAGAAAAAACCGGATATGTGGACCATTTTGTCCTTTAGTGTACTTGGGTTGTTTGGGCTCTTTTTGCTTTACCCATTATGGGGGCTGCTCAGGCAGGCAGTCCTAAGTTCTGGGGGCGAACTGACCCTAGATTATTTCAAGCGCTTCTTTGAGTATCGTTATTACAGTAGCACAATTATCAATAGCCTTAAGGTCTCCACGGCCATAACCCTTGTTACTCTTATCTTGGGGATTCCCATATCCTATTTTTATTCTTTCTACCAACTGAAAGGGGCAAAAGTGTTATTCGTGGCCAGCCTTCTTTGTGCCATGTCTGCACCTTTTATCGGGGCCTATTCGTGGGTGCTCCTTTTGGGACGTTCGGGGGTTATCACGAAGTTCTTTTCTGATTATCTGAACATCAATCTTGGGAGCATTTACGGTTTCAATGGCATCTTGTTTGTCCAGGCTTTAAAGCTGTTCCCATTAGTGTTCATTTACATGAATGGTGCCTTCAAAAGTATCGACAATTCGCTGATGGAAGCCTCTGCAAACATGGGTACTGTCGGTATAAAAAGGTTTTTTACCGTCATTCTCAAACTCGCCATGCCTACCATTCTAGCCGCGTCTCTAGTGGTCTTTATGCGGGCTTTTGCCGACTTTGGTACCCCATTACTTATTGGGGAAGGATATCGCACCTTCCCTGTAGAGATCTACAACCAATACTTGGGAGATCATGGACGGGACTATAACTTCGCTGCGGCAATCAGTGTTATTGCAGTTGTATTGACATCTGCGGTCTTCTTGCTTCAAAAATGGGCTACCAGCCGTTACGATTTCTCCATTAGTGCCATGAATCCTGTGGAGAAGAAAAAGCCAAAAGGTCTAATGGGCATTTTGATGCATCTATATGCTTATCTCCTAGTGGGTGTAGCCTTTTTACCCCAGGCCTACATTGTTTATCTCTCTTTCCGAAATTCAGATCTTGCGGTGTTCCTCCCTGGTTATTCTTTGAACAACTATCGGATGGCCGCGGACCGACTGTTGGGACGCTCCATTTATAACACCCTGGTTCTAGGTGTGGGTTCATTGGCGCTCATCATTGTCCTGGCCATAATTATCGCCTACCTTGTTGTCCGGCGCAGGAGTTTGCTCAATAACTTCATTGACACCTTGTCCATGATTCCATACATTTTGCCTGGCTCTGTGATTGGCATTGCCCTCGTTATTGCCTTTAGCGATCGTCCGTTTGCGTTGACGGGGACAGCAGCGATCATGATTATTGCGTGGGTTATTCGACGGATGCCCTATACCATTAGGTCAGCAACGGCAACTCTTCAGCTGATACCCATGAATGTGGAAGAGGCTGCCACAAGCCTTGGAACTTCGAAACCGAAGACCTTTGCGAAAATTACGGTGCCCATGATGCGCAACGGGATTGTCTCTGGCGCAATTCTTAGTTGGATCACCATCGTAACAGAACTCTCCAGTGCCATTATTCTCTACAACAACAGAACTATTACTCTGACAATGTCGACATATGTAGCGATTTCCAGGGGAAATGATGGCTTGGCAGCAGCCTTTGCTGCTATAACTACCGTTGTTACGGCTATTTCGATTATCATCTACTTGGCAGTAAGTAAGTCTGAGGATGTACAGCTTTAGGCAGTCTAGGTTTTGTATAGCACATTGCTATATGAGATAACAAACAACAAAGGAGATGTTGAGATGAAACGCCATGTAGTCTTTTTACTCGTTCTGATCATGTCCATGTCCCTCTTAGTTCCGGCCGTTGCATTGGGAGCCTCTGATTTTCGAAGTAACCTTGTTCTATACTCTAGTATGACGGATAATGACTTGAATAATCTAGTGAAACTCTTTGGGGAGAAATACCCTAACATTACAGTTGAAATCGTCAACGGTTCTGCTGGTGAACTTACATCCAGGATCAATGCTGAGAAGAATAGGCCCCAAGGCGATCTCATGTGGGGTGGCTTGAGTAATAGTGATGGACATATGTACTCGGATCTTTTTGAACACTGGTTGTCCGATCACGAAGATGAGATCTTACCTGCTTATAAATCGCCTAACGGTTTTTACAACCTAAGTCACTTGTCTACAATTGTTTTTGCAGTGAATACGGATCTCGAAGCAGAACTAGGCATGAATATTACCGGATATGATGATTTGCTAGATCCGAGACTCGCAGGCAAAATCGTTATGCCTGATCCCAATTCCTCGTCTTCAGCTTGGAACCATGTCTGTAACATCTTTGCCGCTTACGGTAACGACAGCCCTGAGGCTTGGGAATTGATGGAAGGAATGCTCAGGAATAAAATGGTTATTTCCACCTCCTCCTCGGTGGCTTTCAGAAGCGTACAGGCTGGCGAGTATGTTGTGGGACTATCCTATGAAGATGGAGCATCAACACTCTTGAAATCTGGTGCCACCAATATTAAACTAGTCTATCCAGAACAGGGTGCTTCTGCTTCCGCCTTTAGTGTTGCGATCATCAAGAATGCACCTAATATGGAAGCGGCCAAATTAATGGCCAATTTCCTGATGAGCGCTGAGGGGCAATCTGCCCTTGGTACTGCATTGGGTACACTTCGGTTTACCAATGCTAACGCTGTCTACGAAACCCCTTACATCCCAGCCACGGAGGAAATCTATTGGGTTGACCGAGACATCGATTGGCTTGTTGAAAACAAGGAACAAGTTCTAAGACGCTGGAACGACATTTATATGAGGACGAGATAAAGAATCAAGGAATAGAATACGTAAGAGGCGCTAGGGCAACCTAGCGCCTTTTGTGATGGGCAATTGGATGAGATGCCATCGTTGTGGCATCTTTTGTGGCTATAGGCACAAAATCTTGCTCCATTTAACACTATCAACAGGAAACCTAGCCTCTGTTCGAGAAATACCCTGAAGAGAACCCTGCACCTGCCATTTTATAGAAGGGATGACGAGATGGAGATTTTGCCTGTGCTTGTTATGACCCTGGCCCTTTTTGTCTTGGGGGTCTTGGAAAACGCTCTGCATCAACGCAACGTAGAAAAAATTCCTATCCGCATCCATGTCAATGGAACGAGGGGTAAATCCACAACAACAAGGCTCATTGCGGGAATACTGCGGCAGGCAGGTTATCGTGTTGTGGCCAAAACAACAGGGACAGCAGCTCGATTGATCTTCGAAGACGGTCGGAAGAGCCTGTTAAGCGCAGGCGGAAGCCCTCCATCATTGAGCAGGTGAGAATTGTGGCAGAAGCGGCCAGGCGCCAAGGGGATGTACTGGTGATCGAGTGTATGGCCGTCCATTCAGAAATGCAATGGGTATCGGAGAGGAGAATTCTAAACTCTACCATTGGAGTCATCACTAATGCCAGAGAGGACCATCTAGATGTCATGGGTCCAACACGCAAGGACGTGGCGTCAACTCTAGCCCTGGCCATTCCACACAAAGGCAAGTTGGTTGTGGGCGAGGACGAGTTCTTTGACTTTTTTAAGGAAGAAGCCAAAAGATTAGGAACAACAGCGCATCTTGCCGACACGTTCATCGCAGATAGCGACATGGAGAGGTTTCCCTACATGATGTTTAAAGAAAATGTTGCCTGCGCCCTCAAGGTGGCGGAGCTCTTGGCCGTGCCTTGCAACGTAGCCTGGGAAGGCATGGTCCGAGCCACCCCAGACCTCGGCTCCACGCAGATTTACAGGTTGGAGCACGCGGGGGTCAACGTCTATTTTGTCAACGCTCTAGCGGCTAATGATCTCACTTCCACTGTCTTGGTCTGGGAGAGGTGGCAGGACATGTCAGAGGCGCTAGGTCTCACAAATACTCCTATTGTTGGGCTACTTCATAATCGAGAGGATCGGAGCTTTCGAGTACCAGAGTTGGCTCAACTTGCCTGCTCAGAGCTTCCCATAGAGTGCCTATGGTTAACTGGGGATTTGATCCCAGTAACAAAGCGTTTCCTGAAGAAACAGGGATTTGATCTTAGCTTAGTAAATACCCTCAAGAAACCTTCACCTCAGAGGATCATGGATCATCTGTCGCGTCATTACAAGGGAGATGTTGTGCTGTTTGCCTATGGGAACACCCAAGGGTTTGGACAAGAACTAGCAGACTTCTTTACTAGAAACGGAGTGCAGGTAAATAATGATCACACAAGCGATGGGGTTAGGGCTAGTTATTAGTTTCTTCTTCACCGAAGTGGTGGGTCTCTCAGCCGGTGGCTTGATCGTCCCGGGTTATCTCGCCATTTATTGGGATAGTCCCCTCCGCATACTAGCCACCCTTGTAGTGGCCTTGGTCAGTTATCTCATCATGCGGCTTATTAGCAATTTCACGATTCTCTATAGTAGAAGGCGATTTTTGGCCACGATTCTTGTAGGTTTTCTCGTAGGATGGTTACTGGATATGGCCTTGCTGCGCTCTCCCGCAGGTTTCCAAGACGTTAGAGCCATCGGATTTATTATTCCAGGCCTGATCGCAAACGACATGATTAAGCAAGGCGTAGCAAATACAGTGCTTAGTGTAGCGGTAGTAACAGTCGTGGTGAGGCTGATCATTCTTGGGATCAACTGAAGGGGTGGTAGACATGACACATTGGGTGAAACCAGCCATTCCTCGTAAGTTTGCAATTCTGGCTTGCCTTCTAGCCCTGGTGGGAATTTTCCTCGTACAGACCACAGCTACAAAGGAAAAACATCCCCACTATGAGCAACAAGTCTTAGCAGCTCAAATCATGGAGCAGTCCTTAGGAGTCCTTAGGGAGGCTAGATTTGAGAAGGGCCTTCCCATAGACAGGGAGCTTGATCCCAACGCAACAGGGCTTATTGGCGATGAGTTTACGGTGATCACCACATCCATCGGCAATCTTGAGGCGAAACGAACGAGCACCAATCCTTCCTTCGCAGCGCTATTGGTACGGCTTTTTCATGAGGCTGGCTTGGAACCCGGAGCAAGCGTGGCCATTGGTGCTAGCGGATCATTTCCTGGACTTATTCTTGCTACTCTAGCCGCCTGTGAGGTCATGGAGGTAGAGCCCTTGCTCTTCTACTCTGTTGGTGCCTCTATGTATGGGGCCAACATCCCGGAATTCACCTTCATTGATATGCTCCACGCTTTGCATGAAAGTGGCATGCTTCCCTATGAGATTTTAGCGGTTTCCTTAGGAAGCGATAACGACCGGGGAGATGGCATGTTCTTACCTGAATCGCAAGGGATCATGATGGAGATCGCCGTATCGAGCCAAGCCCCTTTGATTTTTGCGGAAGACAATGCCCAGAGTATCAAGGAACGCCTTGCCCTATACCTCCAGTACAATAACCTGCGCCTTCCAGACCTTTTTGTCAATATTGGCGGCGCTTCTCCTAATATGGGAAACACCAATGCTTCTTTGCAGTTCCCGAGTGGTTTGGTTGAGACTATGAGTCTAGCCACAGATAGCCCAGAACGGGGTTTAATCTTTGAGTATCTCGAATTGGGCGTCCCCGTCATTCATCTCTTGAACATTCGAGACTTAGCATTAAAATCAGGCATAACCATTGATCCGATACCCTTTCCGCCTGTTGGGAGCGAGGATGTCTACTAT
>ENA-UOOR01004106-UOOR01004106.1-fermentation-metagenome-genome-assembly--contig:-NODE-4106-length-11899-cov-3.517139_pt1 | contig 11899 bp, 14 predicted proteins | sample MGYA00245780_ERZ724029 | MGnify/ENA primary metagenome ERZ724029 (study PRJEB28704, sample SAMN03018315) | fermentation metagenome | biome: anthropogenic terrestrial biome; feature: soil; material... | reverse complement strand
GCGATTATGGAAGCAGGCGTCAAAACGGGTACGTGGAATATTGACATACTTCTAGATGGTCTTAAAGAAGGTCGAATAGTTGCCGCTGAATTTGGTCAAGGCGTTGACAAAGCAATGAAAGAGGCAATCAAAGGTACTAATATTTCAGCAGAAGAATTAGAAAAGTGGGGTCAAGCAGTAGCTACAGGCGGTAAAGAAGGCGAAGAAGCCATGAACCAAATGATTACTGCTTTAATGGGTGTCGAAAACGAAACTAAACGTAACGAACTAGGTGTTAAAATGTTCGGTACCCTATGGGAAGAAGTCGGTCCATCTATTGCTCAAACCCTACAAACGTATAAAGATAATATGCGTACATCTAAAGAAAATACAGACCAATTAAATGAAACTGTAGGTAAATTAGATGATTCAACAATGGCAAATCTAGCAGAAGCAACAGCCAATCTTAAAACTGCAATAGCTCCATTATTAATAACTATTGCAGAATTAGTTACAAAGATTGTTAATTGGATAGCAGAAAACCCAAAACTTACAGCATCTCTTGTTGCTATTGCAAGTGTTATTGGAACAATAGTTGCCGCATTTGCTACATTAATGCCTGCCATAGGGTCACTCATAAGCATACTAGGTGGTGGTGCTACAGCCGCAGGTTTATTTGGTGGGGCACTTACAATTTTAACAGGTCCAGTAGGTCTTACAATCGCTGCTATAGCAGGTTTTACAGCCGGTGTAGTTTTGTTATATAAAAAGTGGGATGAATTTAGAGAATTATCTCCGGCTATACAAGGAGCAATTGCTATGATTGCACCAGGAATTGTTGCGGTTACAGGTGCAATAAAGGCTGTTCAAGGAGCAATGAGCCCAGCTATAGAAAGTGTAGATTTGTTTGGAACAGGAGTTTCAGAAGCTACAGCGAAAGCAGTTGGAGGCTATCTAGACTTAGAAACTCAAGCAACAAATGCTATGCACCGATTAGCATGGGGAAATGAAACAATTACTCAATCTATCGCTGATGACATGATAGCTAAGTATTCTCAAATGGGACAAATGGTATTAACTGAGATGCAGACAGACCATGCGGCGCAATTAGCAGAACAACAGAAATTCTTTGCTGAATCTAGTGTGTTAAGTACTACTGAAGAAACTCAAATATTGGAGAGATTGAAGCAGAAACAAGCGGCTGAAGAATTAGCGACTATGGAAGGTAATGCTCGTATTCAGGAGATATGGAAAACTGCGGCAAATGAGAAGCGAGGCATTACTGAAGATGAATCAGCTCAAATTGATTTGATTAACGCTAAGATGAAGGAGAATGCGGTTAAACATTTATCGGAATCTGAACGTGAGCAGAAATTAATCTTAGAGCGTTTGAAAACAGATTCATCAAATATTACAGCAACTCAAGCGGCTGAAGTCGTTAAGAACTCTAAGAAACAAACTGATGAAACTATTCAAGAAGCTAAAAAACAATATGATGAGTCGGTTATGAAATTTCAGATGCAACGTGACGAGTTAGGTATTATTTCTGAAGAACAATATCAAAAACTAGTTGATGATGCTAAGAAAACTAGAGATGATACTGTCAAGAATGCTCAAGATATGCACCAAAATGTTGTGTCAGAAGCTAAATCTCAAGCTAGTGAACATGTCGAAAAGGTTAACTGGGAAACTGGAGAAGTTAAATCTAAATTTAAAGTAATGTCTGAGGACTTAAATAATAGTATGAAAAAAGCTGGTAAGTGGATTAGCGACGAGTGGGATAAAGCTTGGAAAGCTACTAAGAAATTCACGGACGACACGAAAAAGAATGTTGGTGATGGCTTTAAAACAATGGGTACAGAAATCAATGGGCTTATGCAAAGCATAGGCAAGTTCATTTCTACCGAATGGGATAAAGCTGTGAAGACTTTTGACCCTAAGAAAATGATTTCTATCGGCAAGGATGTTGTGAATGGGCTAATAAAAGGTATCGGTGATAAATTCGGTGGCGTACAAACTAAAATTGAAGAATTAGCTAGTAAAATACCTGATTGGGCTAAAAAGATATTAGGTATTCATTCTCCGTCCCGTGTTATGGCTGAAGTAGGTATGTGGACAGGTGAAGGTCTAGCACAAGGTATCGAATCTACTTATGGTCGTAATGAAAGTGCGATGAAAGAACTTAGTCAACTACTAGTTGATACTACAAAGTCTAACCAAGCTGAAGTGACTAAGATAGCCGATGAAGCTGAAAAAGAGCGTACTAAAATTCAACAAGATGCGGCTAAAAAGAAACTTGAAATTGAAAATAAACTAGGTGTAGATCTTAAAAAAGCAAACAACGCAATAAGCACTAAGAAAAAAGGTGCTTCAGCAAATGACAATATTAAGATTCAACAATTAAAAGAAAATGCGAATGCAAAACTTTTAAAGCTTGAACAAGACACACAAGAAAAATTAAAAAAGGTCAACGACAAAGCTTGGTCTGATATGGTCAAAAAAGAAGAGCAAGCGTCCAGTGAGCGATTGAAAGTTCTTAAACAATACATCGCTGACAAAGATTCATCAAACGAACTTTCATTGGCTACTGAACAACACATTTTAGAACAGTCATTAAAGCTGTTTAAAGATGGAACAGCAGAGAAAATCGAAGTTCAAAAAATGTATAAAAAAGTGACAGAAAGTATCAATAAGGAAAAAGAGTCCATTGATAAAACTTACGTTGATAATGTTAAAAAATTAAATGATGATTATATCAAAGAAGAAGAACGATTAACTAAGGTTTATGAAGACGAATTTGAAAAGCGTAGAAATGCTTACTATTCATTTGCTGGTTTATTCGATGAGGTTCAGAAACGAGATGTTACTGGTGCCACTCTTATTGCCCTTTAAAAAACAGGAGTGAAAATAGAATGAAGATTGGCAGAAGAATATAGCGAGTCTTGCTTCAAAGGGTATAAACGAAGGACTACTGGCTGAATTACAAGCAATGGGGCCTAAAGCCGGTGCAGAGATAGCAGCATTAAATACTTTGACAGAGGAACAATTAGCCGAGTACACAGGACTGTGGAAGGCAAAGAACGAATTGGCACGTACGCAAACTGAATCAGAGCTTACAGAGTTGAAACAAAATACAGAAAAACAAATCAATGAGTTAAAAACAAAAACTTCCGAACAGTTACGTATTTATCAAAATGAGTGGCGTAACAGCATGATTGCATTAAAAGGAAATGTAAAAACGGAAATGGGTGAAATGCCTGATATCGGTGTTTATGCTGTCAGTGGTTTAATTGATGGAATGATGTCTAAGCAAGGGGATTTGTTGAATGCTGCACAATCGCTTGCTGCTATTGTTTCAAGTGCATTTGCGTCTGCATTAGATATTCATAGTCCATCACGTGTTATGCGTGGTTATGGTGTGAATATTGGTGAAGGGCTTGTATTGGGTATCAATGATATGGTTGGTAAAGTTGAAGGAGCTACTAGACGATTAGCTAAAGCTGTAACTGACAAATCAAATAGTTCATTACCAAACAATTCAGTGTCATCCACAACAACAAATAAAACAGAGAACAATACAGAAAACCATTACAACTTTACTGTAAATAGCCCTAAGCCACTTGATCCATACGAAACATCTAGATTAAATAAAAATGCATTAAAGGAAATGGGATTACAGTTTTAAAAGGGGGCTAGAACATGATTGAATCTTTCCGAAGTCGAGAAAGATTAATATTCGATAATCACCGAGGGCAGACATTCGAAATTTCAGTGTCTAGCCCTTTTTATTTAGACGAGGCAGACGGACTAGAAGCAATAGAAAATGAATTTTATAACGTAAAAAATTACAACGAAGATGGCACCAATATAAAGGGGTCTAGCGTAAGAGAAAGAAACATTGTGATTAATGGCCGTATTCGATTAGATAAAGAAATTAATAGACAAAAAATTATTCGGTTCTTTAATCCAAAGCATCACTTCACATTGAAATATGAGAATGGAGATGTAACTCGCTATATTGATTGTAAGGTAGAGAAATCGCCAGTAGTTAGTAGGCATGTAATTCCTGAATTTATAATCTCATTTTTATGTCCTAATCCTTGGTGGTACACAGAAGAACAAAAATATGAAATTGCTATGTGGGTAGCAGCCTTTGAATTTGAGCTTGAAATAGATGCGGAAGGAGACGGTATTGAAATGGGCTACCGTGAGCCGAATAACGTAGTCAACGTGTTCAATGATAGCGATACAGCCTCTCCTTTACGTATTCAATTTAAAGCCATCGGAAGTGTGGTTAATCCTTACATTGAAGTAGTGGATACAGGCAGAATTGTAAAAATCGAAGCTACCTTAAAAGGTGGGGACGTTGTTACTGTTAATACAAAACGCGGGGATGAATATGCCATTCTTGAACGTAATGGCCAACAAATAAATTATTTCAATTACCTTTCATATGACTCCGACATTCAACTAAGTGTGGATGTTGGCGACAACTTGATTCGCTATGATGCCGCTGAATTTGTATCAAATTTAGAGGTGTCTATTTACTTTACTCCTCAATTCGTGGGGGTGTAGCGATGCTCTATGTATGCAATGAGAAATTTGAACGTTTAGGGTACATTGGCAACTTCTCGTATTTACTGTGGAGGAAAAAGTATGGTCCTGGTAGCGAAGCAGAATTACATGTAGATGTAACTCCTAAAAACATTGAGCTGTTGAAAAAGGGTAATATTATTTTCCGTCAAGATGATGACGAGGCTATGTATATTTACTATCGCCAATTTGATGACAGTAATGGTGTGGATCAGTTAGTTATTAAATGCTTCTCGCTTACAAGGTGGACTGACAGAAGAATACTGTGGAGGCAATATGATTTTTACACAACTCCTGAATTGATTATGAGACAACTAATTAACGAAACGATGGTTAGCCCTGCTGACCCAACTCGTAAAATCGCCCAGGTACAACTTGCAACGGTTCGAAATATCGGCAAAGCCATTCAACAACAAATATCCTATAAGCAAGTTTTTGAGGTGTGCGAAAATTTATGTACCACTCATGATATTGGGATGCGTTGTTTATTCGATGGACGAACACTCAAATATGATTTTTACGAAGGGACAGACAGAACGATTAATCAAAGTTTGAATCCTCGTATTATCTTATCAAAGAATCGTAGCAACTTGCTTAAACGAACATACGAGGACGCAGACAATGATTTAAAAACAACAGCTCTTATAGGCGGTGCTGGCGAAGGTCCAGCTCGTAAGATGGCGAGTATCGGGGCATCTATTGCAGGGTTAAACCGACGTGAAATATTTATTGATGCACGAGAGATTTCTGATACAAGAGATGGTGACGGGGAACAGATACCGATTCCAGACGGTGAATACAACAATTTACTTGTAGCTAAAGGCAAAGAGAAGATTGCAGAATACACAGAGTTCATCGGCTTCGATTGCGAATTAGATGTGACCAAAGAAAATACAAAATACAATGAAGATTTCTTCTTAGGTGATTTAGTCACGATTAAAGATGATGATTTAGGGATTTTAATGAATAGTCGTGTGATGCAAGCAGATGAAGTATTTCAGGAGGATGGTAAATCCATCTACGTGACGGTTGGTAAATCAGTGCCTACCCTTCCACAGGCTATAAAAAGGATGGTGAAGTAGTAATGATGAAATTTGGAATGTTTAACTCCATTAATGGGGATAGACGATATAAAGCGGAGGATTTTGCTCAGTACTTTGCCACATTTATTGGCAATGGTATTTTTGTTAAACCTTCTGATTGCTTGCAGATTCGAGCAAATGGGGATTCGATGAGTGTAATTGTTCGCCCTGGTAAAGCGTGGGTCAATGGTTATTATTTAATCAATGATGAGGATTATAATTTACCTCTTTCCACTGGAGATACAACACTTAACCGTATTGATCGTATTGTCATTCGATTAGATTTTATCCAAAGAAAGATGAGTGTGGAGGTCAAGAAAGGTGTATTATCTGCTTCACCTGTTGCACCAACATTAAAGCGTGATGCAGATGCCTACGAGTTAGCATTAGCAGATGTTTATATTGCTAAAGGTGCACTAACAATTAATCAAGCTGCTATTACGGATACACGATTAAACAATAACTTATGTGGTCTAATGCATGGTGTTGTTGACCAAGTAGACACTACGACAATCTTTAATCAGTACCAACAATGGTTTGATGATTATTCAGTTACAAAAGCATCTGAATTTTTAACATGGCAAACAAATGTAACTACAGCTTTAGAAGCTTGGATTGACGCACAGGAACAAGATTTCACAGCATGGAGACAAGCAGAGGAGCAACTTTATTATACGTGGCTAGAAGGACGTAAGAATGGTTTCGATGCATGGTTTGAAACTGTAAAAGGAAAGTTGAGCGAGGATGCTGCGGGTAATTTATTTAATATGATTGAAGACCATAAACATGCGCGTTTGCCACATTTTCAAATTGATGTAGTGACAGGTAAAAAATATGCAACGGGCTGGATTATCGAAGATGGTAAACTATATTTCGAAGCAGAAGAGGTGAATAGCTAATGAAATTTCAAGTAGCGACAGAGCCTACACAATTAGAAATAAAAGCCATGATTGAAACTATAGAAGCTTCTAGTGGAGTTGTTATGGGGATAGATGGTAGTAAATATTTAGCAAACTTTGATGATGCATATGAAACTTTTAAATTTGTTAACAATAATAGTTACTCTGAAACTTTCATTAGGACTTGGAAAGAAAAAATTGATCCAAATTGGGACGTAACGAAAATTGTAGTCACATTTTTATTTTTAACGGACAGATTAAGACTATCGTATGGTGTTAAAAATGTCGATGGAATAAATAAGTTTTGGTACGCTATTACAGATGCATACACTTTCGAAGTATTGGGTGGAGGAATAACTGATGATCCTAATGGATTTGTAGTTGGTAATTCTGATTCGATGACAGAGTATACCGTTTTCAAGAATCACGTGTGGATAAGAATGCAAAGAGCTAGTCAAACAGTAGTAGCTATAATAAATATTGAAACATATCAGTTTGTAAAGTTCTTTGTCATATCCAACTCTTATGTAGGCAGTGTGTGTGGTACGTTAAGCATAACAGATGATGGATGTTTGGGTTACGTTGATGCTGTTAACAACGTATTATACGTCGTAGTATTAACTTTAGATGCTCAATGGCTACCTATAGGAGGAATACCTACAACGCACAGTATTAGTCTAGGATATGGAGGAAATACAGGTCAAAGAGGAGCATCACTGTATACTGATGGCGAATTCTTCTATACTTCTACAACCCCATCTGGCACTCAATGTAGAAATGCAAAACGGAAGTTTGATAGAGTAGCGAGAACATTTACTGAGCTAGTCGCGTACACAAGTAGTGGAGCTCCTAACCCAGTTCCATATGCCACTGCTCAAAGGATTGTGACATTAGGTAATGGTATTAAAGCTCTTCTAAGATACCATACAACAAACGCGACGAATGGAAGCTACTATGAGCTTATAAATCTAGGGAATTTCACTCAAATTTCTAACGGAATGTTCAACAATGCAAATCAGTCGCCACTATTTGATGGACTTGGGGTATATTACGGTGAAGGAAATTCGCCATATTTACCAATTGGTTCTTCGTATTACGTACCTTATTATAAATTAGTTTTAAACGAAGAAACTGGAGGTTTCAGTAGCACTACAAAATACTCATTAGCAAATCCGCCAAGCACTAAAGACGGACTTCCTTCACTAAAGGTTCGATTTAACGGGGCTGGAATTGCAAACAAAAACGGAATGTATATTACAAAAAATTCCTCAAATAGATTTTTAAAGATGGAAAGGGTCTATAACTTACTAAATTACAGCAAGGAGGTGTGATAATGGTTTATTTATATCCCAACAATGATACTTTTAGCATATACACAGATATCTCTTACCTTCCAGAGAAATATCATAAGGATGTCATAACATTAGAATCGTTGCCGCAAGGTGAAGGAATTTTAAGACGTGCGGAAGATGGTTCTTTTTATTTCGAACAATCCACAACGGTAAAAGAACCACCAATCATTGAGCAGCCAACAGAGCCTGAACCAACTGAAACACTCGAAGAAAAAATAAGTAGGCTATTTACAGTTACAGAACAAAACAATCTAATTACTGTCGATGCTGTATTAGGTGTTTATGAAGAACTAATTGCATTGCGAGAAGAAGTAGCTGCATTAAAAGGAACATCCAACAATGCTTAGAGCGCTGTTGTTAAAAATAAAATTAAAACTAAAATTGGAGGTCTGCAAAATGATAGATGGATATGTATTATTAATTGCAAACACAGACAAAACAGGCTCAACGATTGAACGTGTGCCAGCGAAATTAAAAGCTCCAGTACTTACAAAACTAGAGGCGTTAGGGTTAGATGGTTATGGTAATCCAATTGAAGAAGTGGTAGAGAAAACGCAAGCATAAGCTTAGCGTTATTTTTATTGTCAAAAAGAGAAGGAAAACATTACCTTTTGTCGAATGATATTAATTGAAAGGAGGGATATAATGTGTTTGATACAACTGAAATTAATGAAATGTCCCTGTTAATTGATGTTTTAAATGATAGTAAATTTTATAAAAAACTTTATTTTTTTGCCACAATTTATGATGAAACAAAAGATTTTGCACATAGGTTTGGTAAACCCAAAATGGAGAAATATAAATTCGGCTTAATAGATGCAGATAGATTAGATTGTGTCAATATTACTATTTATAAAGATAAAGGTAATATTAGTTATAATAGAGTAGGAAATATTATAAACTTCAATTTTAGTTTGCGTGAACAAGACACATTAACCAAAGAACAGAAAATAATAGCTGCACTTAGGTCTTGGGGAGATAATTATAATTATTAAGTTCCCTATATGATTGAGAATTAGCCTTCCACAGATAATTGTGGAGGGCTTTTATTATACGAAAAGGAAGGTGTCAGATGAAAACAGACACACTATATACATCAATCGTAGGCGGCTCCATGGCATGGGTCGCTTATTTTGTTGGAGGTGTTGACCATTTAATCAAAGCGTTAGTTATATTTATGACTATCGACTATGCGTTAGGATTTATGGTTAGTTTAGTCTTCAAGAAAACTGAAAGCAAAAAGATGTTTAAGGGCTTAATCAAAAAGACAGCAATGGTATTGATGGTCATTGCAGCAGTGCAACTGGATTTAGCAACCGAAAGTGGAAACTTCATGCGTAATGCCATGATTCTTTTTCTAATCGGTATGGAAGGAATCAGTATGATTGAGAATCTAGGTAAGTTAGGAATAAAGGTGCCTAAGTTTTTATCCAACGCATTTACACAACTTCAAATTGACAATGATGAAAAAAAGGATGATGCAAAATGACAAGCGTTACAACTACATGTCGAGACTTAGCAGAGCTTTTACCTGGTGCACAAACTGCGTGTCGTTTGCTATTCCAGGAGTGTTACAAAGCAGGCATTAAGAACATCTTCATCACTGAAACATATCGCTCACAGGAACGACAAAAGTACCTGTATGCACAAGGTAGGACGCGTCCAGGACAAGTTGTAACTTGGACATTAAACAGTAATCATAAATCACGTCTAGCATGGGATATTGCTGTTGGTCCTCCACAGTTATTGTATGATGTCACTACATTAAGTCGAGTAGGATCCATCGCGAAAAAGCTAGGTATTGAATGGGGCGGAACATGGACAAAAGCCATTGACCGTCCACACTTTGAAGTGAAAGCGAATTGGAAGATGCCTAAAGGCTACAAGTTAGAAGGACAAGTAATTGTACCAAGTAACAGCAAATTGAAAGTCCAATTAATTGTGGAAGACAAGAAGGAGGAAATTACAGTGACAAATACAAATTGGAATCCGGGTTCACCGGCTATGAAAACTGAAACAGAAAACTTCATTGCACAGGCTGTGAAGGATGGTATTATACAGGAATCACACTTGAAGGATTTACAAAATGGTGCAATGACAACGGATCGTTTGGTAGGGTTATATATTACAATTCAACAACGACGAAACAAGTAGTATTGTTCAGTGTTTGTTCAGAACACTGTAGTAATCTATTAATGTCATTGTAAACAAACGAAAGAACACGCATATAATCAATGACGAAGCCCAGGTACTCAATTAATTTTGAGCCTGGGCTTTTTTTGTTTATTCATCATAAGGTCTATATTTTTTTCGAAGCGATTCAAGCTCATCTTTTTTCTCAAGCAGTACACTTTTTAAAAACATTTTAGGCTGCTCTTTAGCTGCTTTTAACTTTCCGTCTTTCATCAATTGTCCAAGACGAACTTTCGATATTTCCAATACCTCTGCTGCTTCGGCTGCGGATAGTAATTCAGTATTTAAAAATTCAAGGAGTTCTTCAGTTGTGGAAAATTCATATTTCATGCAATCACCTTTCCTTTGGTAACATAAATATTATCAGCCTTGTGAAGTGAATTAAAACAGTTGTTCCGTATAGCGCTAATAATACATAATCAATTGTTGAAGGACTTTGAAAATCAACATATTTGATTATTATAACTGTACTAGCGATTAATAAAGCGATGTTTACATAACCAATTCGTTTAAGCATTCTTTTCATACATGATAAGTGGATGTGTTATAATTTGATTGAGAAGGAGGGGCTAACCTCCTTCTAGGTGTTATTTGCGACGTTTCTTCTTTGCGGGAGGGCGTCGCTTTTTCTTTGTTCCTTGCACCATGTCGTAAATGTCTTTCAAGCCCGATGTGAAAGCTTTAAAGGTTGTTGCGACTAGTGCTACTGTTGCAAGGACTTTCTCAAATTCATCCACTCTTGTTCACCTCCTTTCTATACTCTTATTATACTATACCTATTCAAAAAAGTAAATAGGTTTTGTGTATTTATTTTGATTTTATTGAATTAAATTACTGATTTGATTAATAAAAAAAGCCACTCGATTGAGTGACTTTAAATAATTATTCAATAATAGTAGCAATAATTGTAGGGAATCCTAAATCAGGATCACTTCCGTCAAACGTTCCATAAACAGTAACTTCAGAATCCATACTAACATCTTCTAGAGTAAGATTCACAACTGTATACATGCCATAACCATCACCTTCATTTGTTGTAACAGTAAACTTACCACCAACACCTTCTTTGTCGATATTAGAAACTTTCCCACTGATAGTTACCTTGGTGTTTTTTGCAACTTCATCACTGTTTGCTGCAACAAACTCCAATTTAATTGCTTCTTTTCTCATTTTTTCATTTAATTCTTCTTGTGTAGGACCTTTGGTTTCGGCAACTTTATCAGAAGCTTCTTTTTCTTCGGCAGCAGGTGTTTCCTCTTTAGGCGCAGCTTTTTCTTCTTCACCGCATGCTGTTAATAATAAAGATGATAAAACTCCAATATAAAACAATTTCTTCATATATAAAACCTCCCTCTATATTACCATTCTAGGAAATTTGAAGGAAAAAGTACACACAAAAAAACAGACAACATTATTTAGTCATCTGCTTAAAATAATTTTTTAATAGCACTTTTTAAAGATGGTTTACGTTTTTTCTTAATCAATGGCTTTGGCTTTTTAATCTTAATAGGTTTAATTCCAGTTGCTTCGTATACTGCCTTTTTAGCTTGTTTCTTTAATTGTCGCTTCTTTTTGCTAATCAACTTTTTAAACATGGTTAGCCCTCCACAGATTATTTATATCTTCGTACCGTCTTCTAATACAAAATGAGCTTCAAACTTAATCCCTAAAATATCAGCTATTTCTTGTAATTCTTTTTCACTGAAATTATCACGTTTTAATTTTTTGATAAATTTGATTGTCAAGTTCCCATTTTTTTAGCTAATTACGTAATGTTCAAACCTTTAGCATCCATTACACA
>ENA-UOOR01004104-UOOR01004104.1-fermentation-metagenome-genome-assembly--contig:-NODE-4104-length-11903-cov-9.425304_pt1 | contig 11903 bp, 6 predicted proteins | sample MGYA00245780_ERZ724029 | MGnify/ENA primary metagenome ERZ724029 (study PRJEB28704, sample SAMN03018315) | fermentation metagenome | biome: anthropogenic terrestrial biome; feature: soil; material... | reverse complement strand
TCCATTATCCAATTATACACCGTCCTTATTTGGGACAAGTACAGGTTGATCCCACGGCTACCCATTGGCGTACCCCGCTGGGTGATGGTGTTTGCAAGGTGTTTTTCAAACTCTTTCAGCTTGTTGGGGGTAATATCATCAACTAATAGGCTGATGCCTGTAAACGCCTGTAAATGGTTGTATGCGGCTTCATAAATGCGGATGCTGGGCGAGTTGGTGTTTTCATTAATAAACTGTCTGAACAGCTTCATGAAGTCAAGGCTATCCGGCCTAACTGTTCCCTTTAACAACAATGCCTTTATATCCTGCACGGTACAATTGTAGGGAAGTACGCCATCATTTTCCGGTAGTTGTGCCTCACGAATTAATTTCTTGTACTCTTCAATTTTTTTATTACAGATATCTAATATCGTAGCGTTTCCAATTTCGCCAATCCTTTTATTTGTTGACCTTTTTTTTAATTCCGTCTTCCCGGCAAATATTCCGGTGTCAATATTTGCATATTTTGATTCATAACCTATGCGAATAATTACGGAATAATTATTATCTTTGCGCAGTTTATTGAGATAAACAAGAGGTTGAAAGTTTATTTTCATTTGTAATGCTGTTTGATGTTTAAATTTTGGGTACAAATTTGGGTACAAAATTTTACACAAATATACAACATATTTTGATACAAAAGTATGATTTCCTTAAACAGCCCGATTTCTTTAAACCTTTTTAAATAAAGGGTTTTGACGGCAAAAACAGCACCTACAAAAGATACCAAAAAATCATCGGGATGTAGCACAGTTGGCTAGCGCGCCACGTTCGGGACGTGGAGGTCGGGTGTTCGAGTCACCTCATCCCGACATTTTAACCCTGAAACCCGCCATAGGACTGCATTTGAGGCATGTTTGACAAGAATTGCCGGGACAGCAGCGGGACAGGGAAATTTCTCACTTTTTTACGCTTCCGGGATGAATAATCCTGGAGGTGTAAAAAAAAATTATGTTTAGCCAAGAACGCCGAAAGGCACTATTACAGATTTTATCGTACACACCACCAGTTCTTTACACTGGAAAAGAATGGTATGTTGGTTTTTACGCCTATGATCCGGCGAGCGATAGAATGCGCCGGAAAAAAATCAAACTGAACTTTATTAAAAAAGCATCTGAACGCAGAATTTATGCGCAAGGATTAATAAAAAGGCTCAATGCACAGCTGATGGATGGGTGGAATCCGTGGATTGAATCGGAAAACGGAAATGCGTATCATACCGTTGAAGATGTATTTAACCATTATCGCAGGTTTACTGAGAAAATGTTTGTGGATAACCTATACAGGAAAGATACGTATGATTCATACATTTCTTACCTGAAAAACATTGAAGATTGGAACATGCAGCGTAAAAATCCCTCTAAATATATATACCAATTTGACGGTGCTTTCGTGCGATCGTTCTTAGAACACATCTACATTGAGAGAGGCAATACACCACAGACACGTGATAATTACCTGGGATTCATGCGAACATTTTCTACCTGGTTGGTAAGTAACCAGTACCTGAAAACGAAACCTACTGAGGGAATTCTTATGTTCGGAAAGAGAAGTAAGAAAAAACAACGGACAGTGATATCGGATCAGGATATGATGAGAATCAAAAAGTATGCTGAACAGAACAAACCCCACTTTCTACTGGCTTGTTATGTTCTCTTTTACTGTTTTGTACGGCCGAAAGAGATGAGCAAAATAAAAATTGAAGATATATCCATCTCCAGGCAGACACTTTTTATTCCAGATGAAAATGCAAAAACACGAAAGGATGGAGTATTAACGCTACCTCGAAAAGTGATACAACTGATGATTGATCTTAAAATATTTGACGCACCTGGGCACTATTATCTTTTTTCCGATGACTTCTTGCCCGGAGAAAATCAACGATCGGAAAAACAGTTTCGCGACTATTGGTTTCATTATGTGCGAAAATCGCTAAAGTTGCCGGCAACTTATAAATTTTATTCGTTGAAAGATACAGGAATCACTTCGATGCTTCGCCGTTTCCCGTCCATCACGGTTCGTGATCAGGCCAGGCACGCATCTATCCTCATGACTGATTCATACACACCACATGATATACAGGAAGCAAACGATCTTCTGGCTATGCATGAAACGGAATTTTAACTGTTAAGCACTGCCTGAAGGTATGTTGTTATTACGCCATCACCATTTTTAGTATAAGTAAATAAGCTTGCGTAACCATACTCCACCTCATACTGTTTTTCATAATGACGTCCTCCGGTAGTATATTGTGATTCTGTAGGATGCTCAGGAAAATATGCTGCCGGTTCTGATTTAAACTTGATGACTTCCCAATATCCAGATGGAACAGAATTAGTGAAATTTCTCTCTATTTTAAGCTCCCACCTGTAGGCTGATAAAGGAAAATATTGATCAATAGTCTTTGCTTCAGAGATAGGTTTCTGCAACTTTGTTGTTAAGAAACTGCACTCGGTAGGCATTTGCTTTCCTGGCACGTAGTTAATTTTGTTCGGTATCATTATTTGGGAACCAACTATGATTTTTCTATGTGAAGAGAGTGTCATTTTCTGATTTTCAGTCAGAATAAATTCTCCACTTACATCAAGTAAAGCGTTACGAAGCAGTTCATCATACTTACGCCAAAATTTTTCATAAATTCCATCTTCACCGTTATAGGCAAGCGAATAATCCCATAATTTTAGCCCGGTAAAATCACGATTATGAATTGTTCCGACATTGAGCGATTGAGTAGTATCTAGAAAATACAGGCACATCATTGGTTTAAGTTCATGGTGTGAGGTTCCACTCATGGCTTCGTCCTGTGCTTGTTGCTCTTCTTCTTCCGTGAATACAAGTTTGCTACGAATATTTCTTATTGTCCCAACATAAGGATATAACATATTAATTGCAGTGACTGCCCCTCCGGGTACCGGCTGCCATAAAAAGAATGACTTTGATACCTCTACAAGAACATCGGAAAATATTTTCTCTTCTCGGGGAAGATTATCGCCGGCATTGTAATTTGAGTGCAGGGATCCTATACGCTCTTTAACCACCTGATAACCTTTATAGCCAGATCGGTAAATTGAGCCATCAATGTCGATATATGCAGATGGATACCGCCTACCGAAATCTATTAATGACAAGGATTCTAATGATTCACTATTATTATCTTCATTTTCATCAGGCATATTGAGAACCTCAGATGTAAGTGTCAGTTGGCGATAATTATTATGATATGATATAGTTAAATCACCGTTCTGCTGTATTGTAAGATCATCAGTAAGAACATCTTCTAGTATATCATTGAATAATATGATATTTATTTTTTTATATACTTCATCCGGGATAATCTCACAATTAAATTTGCGAAGAATATTAAAAAATTCATTTACCGACATATCAGGAACAATATCCACGAAGTTAATTGTTCCGGCAAGGATTGTATCTGCGTTGTTGTTAAGGAAAACCATGTTATTAAATGGAGCAACATCCATGAATGAGGCTTCAAGGGTGTATCCAATGTGTTCCATTATATGCTGTAAAACATATTTTACTTTTACAAATGGAGTGATAAACATTCCTGCAGGGATAATAACCGGTTTTTCATCGACTGTCTCCTCGCGATCAACATGATGATAAAACTTTCCATTTCCTGTTGGATCCGGCATGTTTAGAGTCTTACCCAATCCATATACCATGAAGCAGCTAAAACGATCATCATGTGTTGACAGTAGGGAATATACAAAGGTTGCCGCAGATTGTACATTTTCGAACTGTACAGACTCACCGGCGAATATATCATGAAGCATGAGATCTCTTGTTTTTTCGTAGAATGCACCTTCATTTAAATAGAATGATGATTCGATGGTGCCGTTCTTTTTTGCAGATAAAATTGCCTGGCGCGCTTTTGCTGAGAATGCACCTGATTGTATTAAAGTGTCTATCCTGGAAGATGGTTTGTTTTTGTTGTCTGTTCTGTCTGGATGGCCAAGCAGCTCCATATTATGCTTTGATCCGGGAAGTGATATCGGGATGCTTTGTTCACCCAAATCATTGAAAAACGGATTATACCTGGTCAATTCAAGATCAGTACCAGGAAATATATCATAGGACTGTCCGGATGGATGGATGATTTTCATTTCTTGCCAATTTTTTGAGAATCGATTAATAATTGTTGTTTCCGTTGCAACTCAGACAATGCAAAGTACGATTGCACACCATTATTTGTCAAATATTTGAGAAAATCGCGTACTTCAGCGATGACAGCCAGATCATATGGAGATGGAGTTGCGGGAGAGGGCACCGATGAATAATTCCCTTCGGCACGTTGTGGAACTACACCGGAACGGGCATCATTGATTGCCTGGATCACCATAGGGTAGTTGATATGACGTTGTAACCTGTTCAGATCCGGTGATGACACAACCAGTTCACGCCCCTGTTCGGCAATAAGTGTTGGGGTTGCCACTACCCCGGTACTGGGAGATCCGATATAAGGAACGCCAGGATAGTATTTACCATCACCGGCTCCGATAACATCATATTTACCTTGAGCTCTTTGGGGAACTGTAACATACCGGCCTTGCTGTGTATCTGGGGTTGTGACCGTTTGTGATGAATTGGTATTACCAATTTTCCCCAGTACACTACCAACAAGACCTTTAACAACTGCAAACGCAGCTTCGATAGCCCCAACAATAACAGCAGCCCTGGCAAATCCAGAAGCTCCTAATGTAGCAACGGAATCAGGCATGGCAAGCGATTGAGCAGTAGCACCCGCGATAGCCATTTGAACCTGTATCTTAAGCAGATCAAGTCCCATAGTGATGATCGATTTAAGGGAGCTTGCAATGATATCTTCATTCCCGGACATTGCACCGGCAACAAGTGAACCCATCTCATTTGCAAAATCAAATCCGATTGCAGCGAGGTCTGCTTTTCGTTTGTTCTCCCGCTCAAACTCTGCCTTGTAATTCTCATCATTCTGCTTGGCAATGGCGCGAAGAGTGTTCCAGTTGCCATCCATCCTGGCTTTCTCGGCATTTTCACGAATTTCCTTGAGTTTTGCTTCGTGCTGCTCTTCTTCCTCGCGGATCCGACGCAACATCTCGTTTTTCGTGTCGAAGATCTTCAATTCGATTTCTTTTTGCTGTTCAAATGTGAGACCTGAAGCCTCAAGACTTTTACGCAGTCTTTCAAGTTCAAGCAATTCTAGTTCACGATTATATTCCTGGGCGGAGATCAGGCCATCGATATACCTCTGTTGAATTAATGCCTTTTCTTTTGCTATATACTTTTCGAGTGCAGACAGCTTTTCTTTATTTTTATCGTCACTTGGCGGGTCGGTGGGATCAGGTGTCTCCGGATCTTTCAGCACTGAACTCACATCGGTATATTTCGAAATCATACCTGCAAACTTCTGATCAACTTCAGTGATTGCCTCACTGCTGTTTTTCACTTCATCGACCAGGTCGGATACCAGATTCTTCACATTGAACACACCTTTATACGCATCTACACCATAGGTTTGTTGAATATCGGTCAGAAGTGTTTGTTGTAAACTGGCAAAATCCGCACCTCCGCTCGCAGTGAATTCGCTAATCGTCCGGTTGATGGTTTCGCGGATGGAAGATTTTACGATCTCTGATGATACCTGCTTTCCGATTCGCTTCATTACCTTGTCTGTGATCTCGGTCTGCTTGTTCAGTGTGTCGGACATGATCTGATCTGCAGCCTGATTTTTGATCTTTAGGGCAATTTGCTCACGTAGTCCGTTGTTAACAGCCTTAATTGCCTCACCAACGTTAGTGATATTTCCTTTCTCATCAACAAGCCCCTGCAAGTATTTTCCATACCGGGAGATAATTTCCTTTCGGATCTGCAGGTGCGTTGCACTCTCCGGATTTGATTTTTTAAGTGCCTCAAACAAGGCGTTCGCTTCCCTGGTCTCGCTTGCCAGTTCTGAGTTATATTGCTTGGTTGCTTCCTTGATTGCCTTGGTGGCATCGGAAGCACGGGTGAGCCACTGTACCAGTTTTACTATTCCGGCAACAGCAGCTGTGACGGCGACAGCAATCAGCCCGATGGGGTTGGTTGCCATCGCGGCGTTAAGTGCTCTCCATGCTGCCCTGGCCCTGCCCAGGTTTCCGGTAAGCAATGCAGATACGGCATTGTAAGCAAGGGAAGCAATTCTTATTCCGTTTAAAAGGGCTAGTTTTGTCTTGAGCATAATGTTGCTCAGACTAAAAGCTATCTTTAACTTGGTTTCCCAGGCAATGGCTACCCTGACAGCTACATTATAAGCAGCATATGCCGTGACTAGATAGACCAGGTACTTGCCATACTTGTCCAGAAAGTCCAATACGCTAGGTAACAACTTAACGATGTATGTTACAATATTTGTACTCTTAAGTAGTGCTGGATTCAACCGACTCCCCAATTCTTCCGCTGCATCTTTGAATGCTTTTCGACGCTTTTCAAGTTCGGCATTGGCATTGTTATTTTTAATGTTGTATTCGTTGGTGAGACTGACCGCTTCCACCATACTGTTGTTTGCAATTTTCTGCGCTTCATCGATCTTGTCGATACTACCGGCCATGGCGCTCAACACTCCTACTGCCCGGGTACCGGAAAGGCCCATCTCGTCAAAGTAAGGTATGAGCTGTTGAAATCCCCCTTTTTCGTTCAGGGAACGTAGTACTGTTTTGATTGCTTCGTTTGCATCAGTTTTAAGCAGAGTCGTAAATGAGTTGACTTCGAGCCCGGCAATCTGGGCGAACTTGGCAGGTTCACCCATGAGCTTGATGATAAATTGCTGCAATGCAGTCGCTGACATTTCAACCTGTTGCATGTCCTGATCGAGTGCGGATGCATAACCAATGATTTTGTCAATTCCAATACCCGCCTGTGTTGCGACTCCGCCCAACCGGCCAGCAAACTGGACAAGGTAATCTTCATTGGCTGAAGATGAAGCTCCAATCTCATTAATGGCGGATCCGATGGCCAGCATCTTTTCTTTCAGTCCAAGTCCGTCAAGTTCCTTTGTAGATCTTTCGAAGACATCGGCCATTTTACCAACCTCCCGAATCGCATTCTCTCCGAGATCTTCACCGAGGGCTACATTGATCTGGTTGGCAGCCTCAACGAAATCAAGTATATCTTTCTTGCTTGATAAACCGAGCTTCCCGGCATCACGAGCCAACATATTCAATTGTTCTCGAGATGTGCGAGTATCCATTTTCTTGAATTCCTCATTCAGATCTCCGACTTCCTGACGTGTCATGCCGGTTGTTTTCATCACATCGGCATACACATCTTCAAATTCGGCCGCGTCCTGGCTAAGTTTCCGGAGCGTGAATGATATACCCGTGATGGTGGCAAGACCGGTTGTGATCATTCCGAAATATTTGTTGAATCCGGCAGCTGCACGACTTATAATCGTGCCCTGGGATCCCAGACTATTGGTCATCTCCTTTTGTGCGACATTCAACTCTTTCTGAACGGCATGAAGTGCAAGAAGCTTTTGGCGATATTGCTCAGTTCCTCGAGTTTCGTTACGCAGTTCACGCATAAGTGTTCTTTTCGTTAACGTGAGCTCTTTGTATGTCGCTCCGGAAAGATTTTTTAGAACACGTTCAGTTTCCTTGATCTTTGCCTGATATGAAGCATATGAGTTTTCAAGTTTTTTGACTGCTTTTTCCTGGGAGGTATATTCCTTTGTATCTTTCTTGCCTTCAACAGATAATTTTTGCAACTCTGCACGTAAACTTGAAATCCGTGACTCAAGCTTCTGGGCGTTTGCCATCGCGTCGGAATTATCGATGAAGATTTTTATTGAACGATTGAGGTCTTTTGCCATGATTGATGGAATTTGGTTTATGCAAATTTCATCAATCAGCGGGATGGGACAAAGGACACATTTTGAGATTTGGATTTATACTTCTTCTTTCTTAAATGTTTTTAGTACTTTTGGAATATAAATCTTAAATATTACCAAAATGGCATTAAGTTGGAACGAAATAAAACATAGAGCATTAGAGTTCTCTAAAAATTGGGTAGATGGATGTAATGAAAAAGCAGATGCTCAGTCCTTTTTAATTGATTTTTTTTATGTGTTTGGTATTTCTCGCCGTCGTTACGCAACATTTGAGCATAAAGTAAAGAAACTTGACGATTCAAGTGGATACATTGATTGCCTTTGGAAAGGTAATATACTTGTAGAGATGAAAAGTAGGGGTGAAAATCTAGATAAAGCTTACAGGCAAGCTATTGGATACACTTATGGACTTGATGAAGTTGAACTGCCAAAATATATTCTTGTTTCTGATTTTGACAGATTCATATTATATAACTTAGACTCTAATACTAATATATCATTTCACTTAAGCGAATTTTATAAGAACGTAGCTCATTTTGATGAAATGATAGGTTATCAAAAAAAAATATATAAAGAAGAGGATCCAGTTAATATTGAGGCTGCTGAATTAATGGGCAGGTTACATGATAGACTGAAAGAGATAGGATATGGAGGCCATGCACTGGAGGTATATTTAGTTCGTTTGCTTTTTTGCTTGTTTGCAGATGATACAACTATTTTTGATAAACAACAGTTTCAAGATTATATCATAATTAGAACAAGTGAGGATGGTAGTGATTTAGCATCAAAACTACATGAATTATTTCAAGTATTAAATACTCGCCATGATGAACGTTTTAAAAACCTTGATGAACAACTTTTAGATTTTCCATATATAAATGGAAGACTATTTGAAGAAATGCTACCTATTGCAAGTTTTGATTCAAGTATGCGCAAAGCATTAATAAAGTGCAGTAGTATAAACTGGAGTAAAATATCTCCTGCAATTTTCGGATCTATGTTCCAAAGTGTTATGGATCCTATAGGAAGAAGAAATTTAGGAGCGCATTATACTAGTGAGAAAAATATTTTAAAACTGATTAAGTCTTTATTCTTAGATGAACTCTGGAGTGATTTTAATAGAATTAAGAACAACGTACCTAAACTGCGAGAATTCCATGATAGACTGAGTAAAATGAAATTCTTAGATCCTGCCTGTGGTTGTGGCAACTTTTTGATTATAACTTATAGAGAACTTCGTTTGCTTGAATTAGAAATACTTAGAGCACAATACAAATTTAAAGAAGCAACCGAGCAAACGTTAACCGTGAGTTCATATGTATGGCTAGATGTTGATCAGTTCTATGGAATAGAATATGAAGAATTTCCGGCAAGAATAGCCGAAGTAGCAATGTGGCTTATAGACCATCAGATGAATATGGCAGTTAGTCAAGAGTTTGGACAGTACTTCGTGAGATTGCCATTAAGTAAAAATGCTAAAATTATAAATGGAGATGCTCTTGAAATAGATTGGAACAATTTGTTGGATAATGGGAGTTTTGATTATATCTTAGGAAACCCCCCATTCATAGGATCAAAAATGATGTCTGAATTACAAAGAGCACAAGTTGTTAGAGAGTTTGACAACGTATCAGGTAGAGGGAGCCTTGGAGGTACTCTAGACTATGTCTCTGCCTGGTATTTGAAAGCAGCTAAATATATTCAAAATAGAAAAACTAAAGTTGCGTTAGTATCTACTAATTCAATTGTGCAAGGTGAACAGGTTGGAATTTTATGGAATGAACTAATAAATAGTTACAATATTAGAATACATTTTGCCCATAAAACTTTTAGATGGAAAAATGAAGCACGCAAAAATGCTGCTGTTTATTGTATTATTGTTGGTTTTGCCTGCTATGATTCTACTAATAAATTGATTTTTGAATATGAAGATATAAATGGTGAACCACATGAAGTAAAGGCTAAAAATATTAACCCATATTTAATTGATGCTGAAAATATTCTCATTCATAACAGAAATAAGCCAATTTGCGATGTTCCTAAAATGAGTTTTGGGAACATGCCGCTTGATGGAGGCAATTTATTACTTTCAGATGATGAAAAAATAGAGTTTTTAAAAAAAGAGCCAGGTGCTGATAAATATATAAGGCCTCTTATTTCTGCGAGAGAATATTTAAACAATAAAAAAAGATGGTGTTTATGGTTAGTTGATGCAAATCCCAGTGATTTGAAAAAAATGCCGGAAGTGCTAAAGAGGATTGAAGCAGTTAAGAATTTTAGACTGGAAAGCAAAGCTCCTTCTACAAGAAAATTTGCTTCTACTCCTGCATTATTCAGAGATAGAAATAATCCAGAAACATACATAGTCATTCCTCGTGTGTCTTCTGAAAACAGAAGATATATTCCTATGGGATTTTTTGATAAAATTAGTATTCCAAGCGATACATGTATGATGATTCCAAATGGTGAGATATTTCATTTTGGTGTTTTAATGTCAGCAATGCACATGACTTGGGTTAAATATGTATGTGGACGATTAAAAAGTGATTTCAGATATTCAAAGGAGATTGTTTACAATAACTTTCCTTGGCCAATGGCTCCTTCAGATAAACAAATTAGAACTATAGAAAATAAAGCGAAAAATGTATTGAGCATTCGTGCTAAATTTTCTGATTCTTCACTCGCTACACTATATGATCCTAGAACTATGCCTGTGGATTTAGTTAAAGCGCACCAGGAATTAGACAAAGCTGTTGATCTTGCTTATAGACGTCAAACGTTTACTAGTGAAGCTAAACGAATGGAGTATTTATTTGATTTGTATTTTAATTACACTAAATAATTTATTAGTATGGATATTATTAACCTAGATGACAAAAGAATTAAATCTTTAGACAGTATTCTAAAGAAATGCTTAGAAAATCCTAATGGCCCTATTAACATAATGCCCTCAAGCAAAGAGGAAAGAGAATTTATGGAAACCTCTTTTGGAGTATTAAAAGAAAAGGATCTTATAAGACAATATGTAAACAGTCCGGACGGAGCATTTACTATATCTATAACCCAAATAGGAATAATATTTATTGAAAATGATAGCTTTGAGAACCAAAAAGAAAGGAAGAAAAAAGAATTAGAAATTGAGGAAGAAAAACTGGATCATGCAAGGATTCAGCATCAAGTTAATAAAAACGCTCTTAGAGCTGCCAAATGGCAACCCTATCTAATTATTTATAGTATAATTTCAACTTTAGCTGCAATTTTAATTAGTATATTGAAATAGAGTGCAGTTGATTAACACCCTTACGTTTCCTTCATCCTCTTAATATGTGCATTCAGGCAGCTAACAGAACATTTCAGTTTTTTTGCAATGTATTCTTTTGACCGCTTTTCGATACACAATAACTCTATCAGTTGATCTTCTTTGTTTGTAAGTTTATATTTAGAATTCTTACCCCCTTTTTTGCGTCCTAATTTAACGCCCTGGGCTTTTGCACGTGCAAGGCCCTCTTTTGTTCGCTGTGAGATGAGATTACGTTCAATCTCTGCCGAGAGACCGAATGCGAATGCAAGTACCTTAGAAACGATTGTGTCGCCAAGTTCGTAACCCTCCTTAATGCTATATACTGTTACTTCCTTCTCCATACAGATCCGGAGGATCTCCATGATGTCCATCAGCTTCCTGCTTAACCGTGAAATTTCTGAAATAACCAGGATATCATCTTTCTTGATCTTTTTGAGTAATACTCCCAGGCGCCTGTTCTCTGTGTTCTTTGTGCCGGAAACGGTTTCTTTTATCCATTTGTCAACAATGAATTCTTTTGTATCACAGAACCTTACAATTTCTTGACGTTGATTTTCGACAGTTTGCTTCTCCGTGCTAACACGGATGTATGCGTAGATCATGTTTTTCTGCACAAAGATACGATGTTAAATTTGATCGGATTTTAGGGACAAAAAAAGCAGCTATGAAGAAAATAAAATTGAGTGCTCTAAATGAAACCAT
>ENA-UOOR01004102-UOOR01004102.1-fermentation-metagenome-genome-assembly--contig:-NODE-4102-length-11907-cov-3.791174_pt1 | contig 11907 bp, 20 predicted proteins | sample MGYA00245780_ERZ724029 | MGnify/ENA primary metagenome ERZ724029 (study PRJEB28704, sample SAMN03018315) | fermentation metagenome | biome: anthropogenic terrestrial biome; feature: soil; material... | reverse complement strand
CATTTCTATCAACCGGTCGAAGGAGCGCGGGCCTATAACATCTTCCATCTCTTTTTCTGGGCTTAAATTTGTCGTGGCCATTAACAACCGATTATTAAAGCTTAGTGCCTCCATGATCTCCTCAAATTTACCGCGGTCAATGCTTGTCCACGCGCCGGATCCAACGTCATCCAGGATTACCACATCCGCGTGGGATATTGCATCAAGGATCTTGGTCTCATATTCGCCGAATTTCTCCGTCACCTTGCGGATGAAGGTTGGCACGTTTTGAAACACGACTATGTAACCCTTTTTGTCTAATGCTTTAGCTGTGGCTGCGGCTAAATGACTTTTACCGTTCCCAGGACTCCCGAAAAACAGGATTCCCTCCTTGGTCTTTAGCCGCTGATCAATCTCTTTGATAAACTTGACTGCTTCCCGAAATGCCATTTGACTGCCCGGTACTTGCTCCCAGTTTTTAAATGAGGCGTCTTTGAGCTTTTCGCCGACATCGGCCAGAGAAAAGTACTTTTGAACACGCCGACGCCTCTCCCTTTCTTCCATCTCTCGCTGTAATTTGATGCTCAGTTCGATCTCGCACTGACATGCCACTGGGCACCAGCGCTTTGATCCGTCGTACCAATCAACGAGAATCGACTTAATTTCTTTACGGCACACTGGACAAACCCTGGTCTTTGGGGTCTGCCCGAATGATAAGCCGACTAATTGAGGGATCTGGCTTCCGATCGGCTCGATGCTTCATCCCCCCTCTCTGCATTTGTAATACCAGAGTGTCCCACTTCTCCCGAAGTTTTCGGGTAGAAAGAATGTTTGACAGCCAGAAAGGATCGTTCTGGCACCAAGTTATGACTTTATGTATCTCATTTGGATCGCGGCCATCACGCCGGACCATAAGATCAATCTCCCGTGCCCATTTATGCAGGCCCTCTTCGGTATCGGGCGGGACTCTAGCATTTGGCAGGTTCTCTAAAATCTTGGTTCTAAGCACAGCGGCTAGTTTGTACTCTTTTGATTCTTTGGGGAAGGTTTTTGGCACCGTCGCGGATACCTGCGACGATGATCTAATCTCTGTAGTAGTCTCTGTGTATTCTCTGGTAACGGTCTGTTCATTATGAGCAGATGGATCTATCCAACCTGAACAGTCGGTCTGTTCATTTTGAACAGGTGGCCTGTCACTACTCACTAAATCTACATTATCGTAATTAATTGTGTACCACTTCGTGTTGTCCTGTTTAAGCTTATTGAAGTTACCATCGACCACCAAACCTTGATCAATACATGATTTAATGGTTCGTCTAATAGTACTTATGCTCCAGAACTTAAACTGTTCTTGCCATCCCTCGTATGAGTTAAACACCCACCGGCGGCCGTCGTGTAGATGCTTAGAATCTTTCAACCAGTAATGAAGCTGTTGAAGGAATATTGCTTCATTCAGGCCGATAGTACAGGCCAAACTTGGTAACACCTGTAATGGTTTCTCATCTAGCAATAACTTGCTCATGGAGCGTACCTCCAACCGTATTTAGCGCATTTGTGCGACGCTTCCTTTTAAGATCTTTCTCGTACCGCTCAATCCGCTGCCCTACTTTCCAGGATTTTGTGTGAAAGACATCCCCGATTTCTGTCAACGTCATTCCGTGCTTCCACATGGCATACATTTCCCTGGTTTGCTCAAGGTGGAGATCTTGCCTTGATGTGTTGGGGTCGGGAGCGATGACTTGAAACGCTTCTTCAATTGTCATCTTTTTGATTAGGCATAAGGTAAGAGAATAGTAGCCGATTTCACGCCCGGCTAGTTCTTTTGCCATCACCACACCTCCTAAACTGCCGTCTCAAACGGTAGTTCTACCTGTATTATTGGCGGCGCTTCCCACTCAACACCGATATAGTCGAGCACTTTTCCCCATCCCATGTCATACATCCAAAACCGCCATTCCTTGGGACTATCTTCCCGGAGCCGGTCGAATCTATGAGGCCGATTTTCGATGTGAATTCCGAAACCGCACATCGTGCAGCCGGTTCGCTGTGCCCTAGTGGTTTTAAGCGTCCCGTCTGGGTCGCGAACGATTTCACCGTAGATTTCCGGCACCGGCACCTTGATGTCTAAAGCCAGTTGGAGTAAATCTTGGCGGCTGAAGATCGCGAACGGGCAGGACCTGGTAACCGTTTTCCCATAATAATTACAGCCGTGTCTTACCAAAGCAAAACGACGCTGCCCCCCCTCGCTGGCCATTAATCCCATGTAAGGCTTGCGACCGGTTTCTTTAGCATATAAGTCGCAGGGGCGTTCTTTCATCCAGTAACAACAATCTGGAGAGACCTTAAAAGGCGCGGCTTTATAATTTGTTCCGTATTTTTCGTTCTCGGGTCCGCCAAACAGATCGAGCCATTTTTGGGGTAGTCGCATCCTCGATCCGGTTTCCTTGGTTTTAAACCCTCCATACGCGCCGGTTTCCCCTGTCATAATCGCGTGTCTAACTGTTTTGTTTTTGTCCGTTGGGTTTTGCAGCATTTGGATTTTACCAGCTTTCTCTTTTGATATGACCGGGAAGCCGTATTCTTTAATCACCTGTACCTTGCTTTTTAACGGCTTAAGCGAAACAAAATTATCAAAGTTTTTATGCACCGCTTGGATGCTCTTGTCTTCCAAGGTTGACACCGATACGCCGGGGATATCCTTGGACACGGTCTCGCGGAGAAAGGTTAACAGGGTTATGCTGTCCAGCCCGCCCACGCTACAGAACACTTGACCGTCCAGTTTATCGTAAAAATCTCTTGCCCGAAGTTCAGCGTGTCTGATTTTAGCCTGATACGGGAGACTCTGTTTTTGCATAAATGTTGCTGGATCCATTAAATAACCCCCCTTTCGCCTACGGACGCATTTTTGTAGTGTTCAAACAACCCATCCTGCCTAAGCCTAAATCCTAGACCGTATATCCCACGGGTCGTCCTACCTAACTTTATACCAATTTCTCTTTTGGTCATCCGCTCCCAGTTGGAGCATATAAACCGGAGTTCATTGATCGTGTAAGATCGTGCCATAAAAACCTCCTTCTTTAAGTCGCCGGACTAAAAAGTCTCATGACAGATTTTCCAGAATTCACATTGTGACTCAGAACACATCATGCTGTTGGGATTCGGACAATATGATCCGCTTTTTATACAACCGACGATAGCCCGAGCGATATTCGTTATTCTTGTTATATCCCGGTCGGTTCTCTGAGAGACAAGCGGCACATATTTAGGTCCCTTCTTGAGATTAACTACATTATCGAGGATGACCCCGGCTTCGGCCTTGCCCGTCAGCTGCCGGTAGCCCATAGCATATATGGTAAGCTGCAAACTATTATCAACGACTTTCTGGGGTGGCGTTATGTTCTTTGTTTTGGTATCACGGATATATCCGTTACTATCTATTAGGTCGATAAAACCTTTTATTATAAAATCTGTTTCCGGAATATCTATTATTACTGGCTGTTCAACCATAACCGGCTGGATGGTCGGGGCTACTAACTGATGATAGAAGCTTATTAACTCGACAGTCTGGTCTTTGAATTGCCCAGGGTCCTCTTCGCTATCCCACTGGACATAAGCCAGCATCGAATCAAAGGCATCTGATGCAACTTCTAGCACATCGGATAAAGGAAGATCTTCATGGGTCTCAATCTTTTGCCGATAATTATATTCCAGTCCTCGGTGAACGGCTTTGCCCCGGGCGGCGAATGGCCGCGACGGTGGCCGTATCCTGAATATGTAGCGGAACATATATTTTGCCGAGCAATCTAAAATTAGATTGATCTGCGAAGAGCTTATGTGTGGCTTTTCCGGCTCAGTGCTTTGCCCTTTCTGGATATCCATCATGGACCTAAATTCCTGGGCTGCCTCTGATGGCATTTGCTACCCCCCCCAACATGGCTATTGGGGGTTGAGCGGACCCCCACCGCTTACGAGTATGTGCGACAGGCTTTCCCTGCCCGGTACATGGTGATCGCCTCCTGAGTGTGGTGAAACTCTTATTCAGGTTTTTAACAGCTCTGGGTTATCGTGGATATTACCGATTTTTACAGCTCTATGATTATTTATCACCACATCTAAATAGGGACAGGTTTCTGTTTCTGATGCAGTTTTACATTTCACTCCAAATGCTGCACCAGCGTTAGAATACTGAACAACTCCGATGTAATAATATCCGTACGCGTGGAATCCCATAATGTCCCCTTCATAAAGTTTTACACCGTGCATGTCTTTAAGCCCGGTACATTGCCCAACAGTGGTGGGATCAACCGGCACCCACCATTCGTGAGCGATATAATCTTCATTTGCCTCAATTACTGGACCAACTATATACGGTGCATCTCCTTCAAAAACCAGGCTACCATATACAAATTCACCCGCTTTAAAGTTGTGTCCATCTTCCAACGCCTTCCCGCGAAACATAATTTCTCTCATGAGCATGAACTCACCCCTCAATCTTTCTGATAATACGCACATTCAAAGCCGTCAGCCCGAAGCGGCAGGCCCGGCGCCCAGTCTATCGGTCGCCCCATGATTTCACACATCTTTTCCACCGACCCGGACCTGTTCGGCATCTCCGCGATCACCTCGTCGTGAACATGAAACACAATCCCGTAGCCAGCTTCATGTAGCCGTTCAAAATATCTTTTAGTTGGTTGTTTTCAGCTTGCAATTTCTGTGCATAGCTTTCTAGCAATTTCTCACGTTTTCTAAGGCGGGCGATTCGCTGAACGAGCGCTTTCTTTTCAGTTTCCAGCTGATTAATTTGGTTGTCGGTTGCTGTAGCACGTGACATCTTAAACCCTCCTTAAGCTTCCTTTTGCTTTATAATCGGCCGGGGCCGGCTCTTCATGTCTTGCATAATATGGAACTGTACCGGGGGCCCTGTTTTATACGTTCCTTTTCTAATAACCATTTAACTCTGTCCCTCTCTAATTAAGTAGTCGGGGGTTGAGCGGACCCCCACCGCTTACGAAGTTATGTGGCAGGCTTTCTCTACCCAGCCTCTCACCTCATGCCGCTGGGCCTTGCCAGGTCATATTGCCGACTTTCTCATACGCCTCTTCCAGAAGATTCTCCATGTTACCCGAATGATAGACTAGCCTCTGGACAAACATCTTTACGCCCAGCAATCTACTCCTCGTGGTTGTTTGCGCTGCGGCAAAGAAGGTTTTGTCTAGTGAAAAGACTCGCTCTTCAGCCCACTCCAACTCATTTTCGATGTGCTTTTGCACAGTAGCCTCAATTTGCCACTTTGGGATAACTCCGCCCCGATGCGGCATTAGGTCAAGAAGCACTTCTTGAATGGTATCCTCGCTAAGAAGTGGGTACTGAGCCCGGTAGTGATCAATGGTGCTGCTTAGCTCCTCGATCAAGTCGGATATAGCTTCTTCGTACTCGAGATCTTCCGGTCGATTTCCAGGAAGCATGCTTTCTGTGACACCAGGCGGTAAATTGCTAGACATTAACCTACCTCCTTCTGAAGTTTATTAACATCCGCGATGGCATGTTGTATAATCAGTTCCATGTTGTTTTTGATTGAGGACGCGATCCATTCCGCAGCCATCTCGCGCATATCTGCCTTCCCGGGTGGTATTTTGATATAAACTACTAACTCATCCCCGGTGTAATCATGAAGAGAAATTCGAGGTTTAGATGCCAGTATGTTCACAATCTGATTATGCGGCATCCCCACCACCTGCTTTCCACATGTACCGATGCCTGTTGATATGTTTGAAACGGATTCGGCTTTTATGGTCGAGAAGATTCCAAGCTAGGATGCGTTTAAACTGTTCAATCGTACCAACGTAACTCACGACTCCTTTTTTCATTGACACGGGTTCCCTCCTTTGTGATATAATTGACTTGCAAAATTTTTCATATGGCCGCTATCGCGGTCTCTTTTTTTGTCTCTAATTCTGTTTCTACCCATAATTCCAGCGCTTCCACAGCGCATTTCAACTCGCGCAGCTCCCGCGCGAAATCAAGGAATTCCGCAATCTCATGCGATTCAACCCTGCCATCAAAAGATATCCCGATGAACGCTTTCTGCTTGTCCACTACGTCTTGGAGCTCTTTCACTAACCGTATGGCCAACTGTGGAAGTTCATCGACTCTCACCGGCTGCTGGTGCTTTGCACCGATCGGACAAACTGTAGTGCAATATGTCCGACGCAGTATAGGATCCTCTAAGGCTTCGCTCATGGCCAGCGCCATATCAGCGGTCGGAACCCCTTTTCCGGTTTCATAATCGTCTAACAATCTTGAACAAACTGGCATATATTCCGCTGCCTCTTCCCGGCTCCTAAATCGCTGCTTCCGTGATTGATATAACCGTGCGGAAAATGTAGCTATACTCGCGCATCCTTGCATCCTCACACATCCTTTCCCGTAATAGCTTTCGTGTAACTCCCCGTTACCAACTGTTAGGATTGATCTGTCAAGTAATTCTTAACAGTTCAAAAGGAGTTGGCAAATATGGATTTGTCAAAGACCATAGCGGTTTATGATAGCTGTTCCAGCGAAGAAGTGAATCGCTTTATTGCGGCCGGCTGGATACTGCATGATATAGTTCATACCGTTTGCGACTATTCAGTTTTCAAGGAAGAAGAGGTTCATTACATATTGCTGTGGGATCAGAAGATAGACCCGGCCTACCCATCCTTGACGTTTGCGATTATTGGTTAGCCGCATGTAAAGCTTGAAGAACTTTATTTTCGCGTTCCTGCCGTTCCCATTCCAGACGCTGGAGAAGTATTTTTTCTAGCAGCGATTCTGAGCACAAACGGTTAGATGTAAGGAACTCGAAAGTGGGAATAAGACGCTTTTGCTTTTGATCAGCTTCTCCCACTTCAATAGCATAGATCTCGCCTAACTCCACTCTGCGTCTTATCTCTTGGTACCCAACCCCTGCAACATCTGCCGCGTGTTGAACCGTCAGGGTCATAGGTAGGTTAGGTATGTCGGCTAAAGATATCATTTGTTTTTTGCGCGGCTTTGGCGGACTAATAAGCTGATCCAGTTTGGTTCTTGGCATAAATTTTGCCTCCTTTCAATTGGTTTTCTAATCACACCTCCGCATAGTCGCAGAAGTAATCAGCTCCGGTGAATAAAGGAATGCCGGATATTTCAGAGAAAGCCACACTTGCGCTATATGCCTCCCCCTCGGAATCGAAAGAGTAAACAATGGGAGGGCAACCGTCATCCGAAAGGTCAAACTCGTTAATACCGACTTTAATGTCACCATCAAGGGTTAAGACTTTAACAACACACCACTTTTCATTAGGCATTACTCCACCTTCTTTCATAACATTTTCCTAAGCCGTTTCCTTAGAAACCGTTAGGTCATGTCTGTTTCCGAACTGGCTGTTCGTGGTTTCGCCAAAAAGAATGTAGTCCACACTACACCCATAAAGTGTAGCCAATTTCACAATTAACTCTCGGCCCGGAACCTTAATTCCCCGCTCGAGCATTGATATATAATCCTTTGTTACATCAACTTTTTCAGCAACAGCTTCTTGAGTGAGCTTTATTTGTTTCCTAAGCTGTCTCAGTCTGGTATGCATCGTTCTCCTCCTCTCCGAACAATCTGTTCCGTGTGAATTTAGTATATCCGAACATGACGTTCGTTGTCAAGTATTTCTTGAACATATTGTTCGAATTAAAACCAAAACCCGAACAATATGTTATAATGTCCCTGCGAGGTGAAGGCTGTGTTCGCCAAACGGTTGAAGGATCTTAGGGAAGAAAAAGATGTGACTCAAAAAGTGGTTGCCGATTACCTCGGCATTTCAGACCGTGGTTACGGCTATTATGAGTCTGGAGAAAGATTCCCTCCCCAAAATATACTTGTTAAAATTGCCGACTATTTTAATGTCTCTATTGACTACCTTCTTTGCCGCACCAATATAAAAAATCCACCCCTGCAAGTGGCCGACAACGACAGCGTCTACGCGGCCCACCGGGACGATGGCTATGATAAACCTCTGGATCCAGAGACTTTAGCATATATCAATAAAGCTGTAGAGGAGGCGTTCAAAAAAAGGGAAGAGTGGCTAAAAAAACGCAATAAACCGCATAAAGGCAAATAGTTGTGCTAAACTGCAACATGTGAAAGCCCGCTGAGATCCGATCTCAGGCGGGCTTTTGTTTCAAGGAGGAAGCTGCATGCACTTGACAAGGCTTTTTTCTATCGCGGAACAAGAACAGATATTTGTATATCAGACGTATTTATCAGGCAAAGTTCGCGGCGTATACCGCAGAACCACCCTTGGAGCAGTGATACTTTTAGACCAGAACATTAGTTCAAGAAGAGAATTAGGCTGTATTTTGGCCGAAGAGCTTGGTCACCACTTCACCAGCACATATAACCTTTGCAATTATTATTCTCATATGGATGCTATCCGAATCAACCGGGAGGAACGGATCGCGCTAATTTGGGCGGCCAATACACTCATCCCCGACGATGATTTTGTGGACATGCTGTCTTGGGATCAGCCCCCGAATAGATTTGTCATGGCAGAACACTTCTATGTTACAGAACGTCTAATTGAAATTAAGTTTGAGCACATATATCCGAAACTATTAGCCATGGCACCAGGATGGCGGGAAATTGCTGTAGGAGACCAGCAAATATAATAATAGATGGATAGAAGGAGGTTTCTGATTTGGACTTTATTGATGAGATCAAACAGTTTTCCAAAAAGGTACAGGGTATTAAAGATCATATCCAAACCGAGGAGGCCACAAAGCATTCTATTGTATTGCCTTTTATTCAGTTGCTTGGTTATAACGTGTTCGATCCTAAAGAAGTAGTTCCTGAGTTTACTGCCGATGTTGGGACTAAAAAAGGCGAGAAAGTTGACTACGCGATCATGGTTGATGAGCAGCCGTCAATTCTAATTGAAGCCAAAAACATCACAGATCCCCTTAAATCCCACGAAGGACAATTATATAGATATTTTTCTGTAACACCTGCTAAATTTGCCATTTTGACTAATGGTCTTGTGTATAAATTCTTTTCGGACATCCAAGAGCCAAATAAAATGGATGATTTACCCTTTTTAGAGTTCAATCTTTTAGATATTCGAGATATGGACGTGGCAGAACTTAAGAAATTCAAAAAAGAGGCTTATAATCCTGAAGAACTATTTTCAGTGGCAACAACGCTAAAGTACACCAATAGCATTAAGTCGATATATGACAATGAATTAAAAGATCCATCCGATGAATTTATACGCTTTTTTATTCGCGGTATCTATACTGGCAAGGCGACACAAAATGTTGTTGACCGTTTCAAACCAATCGTTAAGAAGGCACTTGGCCAATATCTGAATGAATTAATAAATGATAAGATTAAAGTCGCTATTGAAAACACTATTGCAAAGGAACAGGAAAAACAAGAAGAAGTACTAGCCGAAGAGCCCGAAAAGAAGATCATTACTACCGAAGATGAGCTAGAGGCATACTTTATCATTAAAACTATATGCAAACAGTGTGTAGAGCCTAAAAGAATTACTCATAAAGATACTTTATCCTATTTCTCTATTTTACTGGACAATAATTCATGGAAATGGATATGTCGCTTATACCTAGATGGTAATAAAAAGTATCTGGCCTTCCCTAAAGAAGACAAAACCGAAGATAGATTCACTATTAACGATATAGAAGATATTTATAAATACGATAAAGAGCTGATCGAAGTATTAAATAGATATTTGAGCTAAACAATACCAAGATGTTGCGGACGCCCCAGGATACCGGGAAATTGCTGTGGCTAGATAATATTCCAATCACAATATAAGAAAAGAGGGTTAAAACCATGCGTAAACTTCTAGTTGGTATATTTGTTATATGTATGTTGTTGATAGCTGCAGCCCCATCTCAGGCTGCAAACTGGCAGGATTATTTTTGTTTTGGCGTTGGCTACGAGGAGTTCTTTAATTTTAACTTCGGCAGAAGATATACGGATTGGGGTTTTGATATAGGACTGGGAGGAAGGGATTACCCAGATGTCCTTGATTACCCGTGCCCTCATTCGGGCTATGTAATTGTTGAGGATAAATACTTTAGTGGCTTATTTGGGGTTGATCTTAACCGATACTTGGATTTTGCCGACTCACTAACCATTTACCTCGGAGTAGGAGGATATTACTTAGAATATGACAAAATCACCCGTTCTACAGCCACTGGTTGGTATTATGAAAACTCTACTTCGGGTGAATTTAGTGTTAGCTTTTCGGGTGGATTACAGTACCATAGCGGTGATACTTCTGGAATGGGTATAGGGTACCATTCATTGCGTGGGGTCAACGCTTATATCCTTTTTGGTTTTTAACTAAAAGACGCAAGGTTTGATAAACGCAACAACGTGGCAATACTTCGAGGAGGAAACACATGGCCGCATCGAAAGGAAGTTACCGGCAAAGAGGCGAAAACTCTTGGGAAATCCGCATCTCTCTTGGCAAAAACCCTGTCACAAAAAAATATGAATATTATAGAGAAACATTCCACGGCACCGAAGATGAATGCAAAGACAGAATATCAGATCTTTTATACGAACTACGTCATGGCCAAAAACCACGAAACAGCAACATCACTGTTGCCGGCTTCCTTGATTATTATTTCGCAAATTATGCTGAAGAGCAGCTCAAACCATCTACGCAAAGGCTCTATAAGCTGACTATAAACAAGCATATAAAGCCCTACCCCATTGTAAGATATAAGCTGAAAGACTTAACTCCCCTGCATGTGGAAAGGCATTATAACGAGCTAAGGAAAACTAAAACGCCTGGAATTCTGAAGGACGTGCATATAGTATTAAGCTCGGCCATGAGACAAGCCTATATCTGGGACTTTATCCCGGATCGATTCAAGATTGATAAAGTAAAGCCAATCCCCGCCAAGGAACAACAAATACTTAAAAAACGCGCCAAGAAGAAACGGAAGACCTGGAACCCTCAACAGGTACTAGAATTTTTAGAATGGGTGCGGTCGCGGGGCCTCCGCCGCTACTTCATCTATCTAATCGCCTCGACCATCGGGTTAAGGCGAGGCGAAAACATGGCGCTTAAATGGTCGAATATCCATTTTGAGAAGCAGTATATAAGCCGAGAAGGGTCGATAACCGAAAACCGATACGAAGAATACTTAAAAGAGGACTACCGCAATGTTTTCCTTTTCCCTTTTCTCAAGGAAGAGTTGAGGGTTTTGTATGCCCTTCAGGAAGAAGATAAAGAACAGTATGGCGATTTGTATTCTACCGATGATTGGGTTCATGCTGACCAATTGGGCGGACTCTTAATGAGGCCAGATACATTAAGTCATAAATTCCAGGGAGACCTTAAAGAATTTAATTTGGAACGTACAACAAACAATTTAGAACCCTATCCTCGCATTACTTTTCACGACCTGCGCCATACTTGCGGAAGCCTGCTCTATAATTACTTCGGGGTAACTTTGGACGTTGTTGCGGAAATCTTAGGACATAAGTCCGGGCCTGGCTTCCTGCGGGAAACATACATCCAAGACGATGTCAGCGTGCAAAAAGATGCTTTCCATGGGTTTGACAATCTATTCGTCGCGTCTGACGAGTGGATCGAAGCGGCCAAGGGGAAAAATATGTGCTCTGAGTGTAATCTATCCGAAATTCGAGAATCCAATACCCATTCCAAGATCAGGTATTGCCTCAAACACAATAACTGGTGTCGAGCAGTCGCCCGTAATTGCGAAGGAGCTGTTTAATAATCGCCCATAAATTGCCCATAAAACCTTTAGAAAACAACCTCAACCTTTCGGGGGTGTCAACATCAAAGTACGAGCTTAAATCAGTTTGGGAGTATTCAGGAGACGGCTTTTTCGGTATCGTAAACCGCAGGTTGTCCGTTCAATTCG
>ENA-UOOR01004101-UOOR01004101.1-fermentation-metagenome-genome-assembly--contig:-NODE-4101-length-11910-cov-3.211303_pt1 | contig 11910 bp, 4 predicted proteins | sample MGYA00245780_ERZ724029 | MGnify/ENA primary metagenome ERZ724029 (study PRJEB28704, sample SAMN03018315) | fermentation metagenome | biome: anthropogenic terrestrial biome; feature: soil; material... | reverse complement strand
GGTCGATTATAGGACCGGAAATTCTTGCGATATAAGCTTTTCTTGTGTTGGCGGAGCAGACACATTCCTTAATAGGATGACCGTAATACCCGCATTTGCAGGGGTTCATCGCACAGATGAGCAAAAACGAGGCGGGATACGAAACGGTACCGTTTACCCTTGTAATAACAACCTCACGGTTTTCAATCGGCTGGCGTAACACCTCGATTGCTCGCTTATCAAACTCGGGAAATTCATCCAAAAACAGAACACCATTGTTTGCAAGTGAAATCTCACCCGGTTTTGGATAAGAGCCACCGCCGGTAAGCGCTATATGCGAGAGAGTGTGATGCGGAGCGCGGAAGGGACGCTGTACGAGCAGTGGCTTGAGGTCCGCCGAGAGTCCGGCAATAGAATGGATTTTTGAAGTCTCTATCGATTCATCCAAGGTCATGGGAGGCATAATGCCGGGCAATCTTGAAGCGAGCATGCTCTTTCCCGAGCCGGGAGGGCCAATAAGAAGGACATTATGACCTCCTGCAGCAGCTATTTCCAGCGTCTTTTTTGCGGAATCCTGCCCTTTGACGTCGGAATAGTCGAGTGGATACTCATATGTTGACGAGAAAAAAATCTCCTCCGAAAATTCAACGGGTATGATGGGCCTGCCTCCCAGAAGATGATCGAAAACCTGCCTTACGCTCTCTGCGGGAAAAACGCTTATGCCAAGAGCGGCTGATGCTTCCAGTGCGTTCTGCGAGGGAAGATATATCTCCTTAAACCCAGCGTCCCTCGCAGCCAATGCCATGGGCAGCGCGCCGTTTACAGGACGCAGTTCCCCCGACAGCGACAATTCCCCTACGAAGCACTTTTTGAAAAAATCCATTTTAGTAAAAGACGGGTGGTCGATGAGCGAGAGCAAAATAGGAAGGTCGTAGGAGGAGCCCTCCTTTTTTATGTCCGCAGGAGCGAGATTAACTGTAAGCACTCCCTTTTTGAGCGAAAGCGAGCTTGCTCTCGCAGCGGAGCGAACCCTGCCTGCCGCTTCCTTGACGGCGGTGTCGGGAAGGCCTATGATATCAAGCCTCGGCATCGGCGAACCGATACCTGAGGATTCGACATTTACGATCAGTCCGTCGATACCGGCGATCGCTGCGGAATAAAATACGCTGAACATAAGACCTGCTCCTCCGGTGATTGAAATAATTCTACAGGTATGTGAAAACTATTTTTAAAAAGAAATATCCATCCGCCTCTGTTGAATGGCTCTTTATAAGTAATCGGTTTTTATGACCTGTTCCGGCGTTGCTGTGTTTTGTAAATATTTGTCTATAAGCGTAAGATAACATATTTTTTAATTCTTTTCAATATAAAACATCGAATTATTTTTTATAAGTGGCCGATTTACGAATGATTTTATACTATTAAGCCAAAAATGAGTAAAAATTTTAAGAATTGTATTTACACTAACGAAAAAAAGTGGTATTATATAGTGATGAAAACAGGAGGTATAATAATGCCAAGAAAAAAGATTTCAATGGATGGCAATACAGCGGCGGCGCATGTTTCATACGCGTTTACCGAAGTTGCCGGCATTTATCCGATTACACCGTCTTCTGTAATGGCGGAGAATGCGGATAAGTGGGCTGCCGATGGCAGAAAAAATATATTCGGTCAGGAGGTTAAGGTTGTAGAAATGCAGTCCGAGGCAGGAGCTGCGGGTACTGTACACGGCTCGCTTGCTGCGGGTGCTTTAACCACCACATATACAGCGTCACAGGGCTTGCTATTAATGATTCCCAATATGTATAAAATCGCTGGTGAGCTTCTTCCCGGCGTTATCCACTGCTCTGCAAGAACTTTGGCAACACACGCACTCAGCATTTTCGGAGATCACTCCGATGTAATGGCGTGCAGACAGACCGGTTTTGCAATGCTTTGCTCGGGCAATGTGCAGGAGGTAATGGACCTCGGTGCAGTAGCGCATCTTTCCGCAATTAAGGGGCGTGTTCCTTTCCTTCATTTCTTTGACGGCTTCAGAACCTCTCACGAGATTCAGAAGGTGGAGGTGTGGGATTACGCTGATCTCGAGGAAATGCTCGATATGGACGCCGTTGAGAAGTTCAGAAATCATGCGCTCAATCCTGAACATCCCGTTCTTCGCGGAACCGCGCAGAACCCCGACATTTTCTTCCAGGCAAGAGAGGCAAGCAACAGCTATTATAACGCCATTCCTGCAATAGTAGAGGAATATTTAGATAAGATTAACGCAAAGATAGGCTCTGATTACAAGCTGTTCAATTATTACGGTGCACCCGATGCCGATAAGGTCATTATCGCCATGGGATCTGTTTGCGACACGATAGAAGAGACTATTGATTACCTTAACGCCGGCGGACAAAAGTTAGGTCTTTTGAAAGTAAGGCTTTACCGCCCCTTTGCGATCGACCGCTTTATAGCGGCTCTTCCCGATACAGTAAAAAAGATTGCGGTGCTTGACAGAACAAAGGAACCCGGTGCGATAGGCGAACCTCTGTATCTTGACGTTGTAAATGCCGTACGTAATACACGCTTTAACGATTGTATAATTGTAGGCGGAAGATACGGGCTCGGTTCAAAGGATACAACACCTGCCGCTATTATCGCCACATACAAGAACCTTGACGCGGCAAAGCCGGTAAACGGCTTTACAATTAGCATCAACGACGATGTGACAAACCTTTCGCTCCCGATCGAGATTGCTCCCAACACAACACCAAAGGGCACGGTTTCCTGCAAATTCTGGGGACTCGGCTCCGACGGTACAGTGGGAGCAAACAAGAACTCCATTAAAATCATCGGGGATCATACAGATAAATATATACAGGCTTACTTCGCATACGACTCAAAGAAATCAGGCGGTGTTACAATAAGTCATCTTCGTTTCGGTGATAAGCCGATCCGCTCGACCTATTATGTTACCCATGCAAATTTTGTCGCCTGCCACAATCCTTCTTATATAAACAGTTATGATATCACCGAGGATATTGCCGAGGGCGGAACCTTTCTTTTGAACTGTCAGTGGTCTCCCGAGGAGTTGGACGAAAAGCTTCCCGCAAAGCTAAAAAGAGACCTTGCAAAAAAGAGGGTTAACTTCTATATTGTCGACGCCATCTCGATTGCAAAGAAGATAGGGCTCGGGGGAAGGACAAACACAGTATTGCAGAGTGCTTTCTTCAAGCTTGCAAACATTATTCCGGAAGCGGATGCAATTAAATATATGAAAGAAGCCGCTTATAAGAGCTTCTATAAAAAAGGCGAAGCCGTTGTCAATATGAATTATGCGGCAATCGAAGCCGGCGCAACCGCTTCCGTAAAGGTTGAAATTCCTGCGGAATGGGCTTATGCGACTGATGTGGTCGTCGATAAAAAGTACGAGGGCAGGGCAGAGGTAGTCGATTTTGTTAAGAATATACTCGAACCTGTCAATGCGCAGAAGGGAGACAGCCTTCCCGTATCTGCTTTCTTAAAAGATGCGGATGGTACATTCCCTCAGGGAACGTCAGCTTACGAGAAGCGCGGTGTCGCAGTCGATGTTCCGATGTGGAAATCCGAGAATTGTATACAGTGTAATTTCTGTTCACTTGTCTGCCCTCACGCAACAATCAGGCCGGTTGCTATGACTGCGGAACAGGCAAAGGATTATCCTGATATGGAGCTGCTTGATATGACGGGTATGCCCGGTTACAAGTTTGGAGTTACCGTTTCGGCACTTGATTGTATGGGATGCGGTTCTTGCGCGGCGGTTTGCCCGGGTAAGAAGGGCGAGAAGGCGCTTACTATGCAGCCTATCGACACTCAGATTCCTAAACAAAAGTATTTTGAGCTGTCGTATAAGTTTGCGGATAACAGCGAGGTTCTTGCCAAATTCAAGCCGGAGACAGTTAAGGGCAGTCAGTTCAAGCAACCCCTGCTCCAGTTTTCCGGTGCTTGCGCAGGATGCGGTGAAACACCGTACGCAAAGCTCATAACACAGCTTTTCGGAGACAGGATGTTCATCGCTAATGCAACGGGATGCTCCTCTATTTGGGGTGGATCTGCTCCATCTATGCCTTATACGGTCAACAGACACGGACACGGTCCCGCATGGGCAAACTCGTTGTTCGAGGATAATGCGGAGTATGGACTCGGCATGGCAATGGCAGTAAAGCAGAGAAGAGCAAAATTAATCGGTATTATTGAGAAGTTCGCCGGTTCGGGTTATGATGTTATAGAAGGTCCCGCAAAGGAATGGCTTGCGGTTAAGGATGACGGAGAGGCGTCAAAAGCAGCGTCCGAAAAACTTATTGCAGCTATCGAAAAAGCAGACGCCGAGTGCGGAAGCTGCGGTTGTGAGCTCGACATTCTTTACAAAAAGGCTCTTGCCATGAAGGATATTTTCGTCAAGAAATCTATGTGGATATTTGGTGGAGACGGCTGGGCATATGATATCGGTTTCGGCGGTCTTGACCATGTAATCGCAACCGGTGAGGATGTTAATATCTTTGTGTTCGATACGGAGGTATATTCCAATACCGGCGGTCAGGCTTCTAAAGCTACTCCTACCGGATCGGTTGCGCAGTTCGCAGCATCCGGCAAAACGACAAAGAAGAAGGATCTTGCTGCGATTGCAATGTCATACGGTTACGTTTACGTCGCTCAGGTCGCTATGGGTGCCGATTATAATCAATGTATAAAAGCACTTGTCGAAGCAGAGAGATATAAAGGTCCGTCACTTGTGATAGGATATTCACCTTGTATAAACCATGGCATTAAGAAGGGTCTTGGCACAAGTATGCTCGAGACAAAGACTGCTGTTGCAGCGGGCTACTGGCATAATTTCCGTTACAACCCGATGACTGAGGAGGGTAAGAATCCATTCACGCTTGACAGCAAGGAGCCTTCGGAGTCTTATAAGGATTTCATAAAAACCGAGACAAGATACAGCTCACTCGGCATATCCTTCCCGGATAGGGCGGTAACGCTGTTTGATGCTGCCGAAAACCATGCAAAGGAAAAATATGCAAGACTCAAGAAGCTTGCCGAAAACTAAATATTTAATCCGGAACAGCGTGTGCGACAATGCACACGCTGCACCGGTTTAAAAAACGGGAAAGGGGAGTTGACCTTGACTAAGAAGGGAATGGAGAAAGGCCGATACCTGTATTTGTATTTGATAACGGCGGTGATATGTGTTGTTATAGTTGTTATAGTTGCTGTAGTGCTTGTTTACGGAAACCCGTTTTCGGGTGAGGAAAGCACAGGGATAATTGTATCCGAAAGCAGCATCGCACAAGCCGTGTCCAACGATGTCAGTATTCAGGAAGAAAGCAAGGTTCCGGACGACGGGACTGTTGATGTCTCCGGATATATCGAGATTTCCGTACAGCACAGTGAGCTGTTTGAGGGTAATCTAATCCTTGTTACAAACAAGACTGACGCAACTGCACCCATAAAGGATTCGCTTGACCTCATGATGATTTACGGGAATAAGCAGGGAAGCAAGTATTCACTTTCCACAGCGGAACTGTTACTCAACACCGAGGCTTTAAATGCATTTAATCTGATGATGCACGGCTTTGGGGTTTCAACTGCAGAGACTCACGTAATGGTAAATAACGCTTATGCTTCTATCGACGGCCTAACTAAGGATAAAATGTTCGAATCATATGCGGATTTAGCGTCCGGCAGGTCGGTAAGGCTGGCAGTTTATCCCTCTGAGTTCGGAAAGATGGGAGAGGGTGTTTACCTTTGGTTTTCTGAACATTGCCATGAATACGGATACATACTCAGATATCCCGCTGACAAGACCGAAAAGACAGGCGCAGAAGCATCTGCAACGATGTTCCGTTATGTCGGAAAGCCGCATTCCGAGTATATCAAGCAAAACAACCTTTCCTTAGAGGAGTATATAGAGCTGATAAAAGAATATGATTATAAAAAGCCTTTGATTTATACAGGATTAGGCGGAGAGAAGTATTACATTTATTATCAGCGTGCTGTAACTGATTCCTCAACGGCGATAAATGTTCCTGGAGACAGAGCCTATTCTGTTTCGGGCAACAATACAGACGGATTTATAGTCACCGTCTCGGCAGATAAGCTACCGGAACAATAACTTGTTTCGACAGCTCTCGTTTCCCCGGATATAAAAAAGATAAATATTCGACAGTCGGCAAAGAGCCGACTGCCGGTCTTTGAGAGCAGAATAAAGTCAAATGCTGTAAAAAAACGACTTAAAAATGTGTAATATGTTAAAAAAGGTTAAAGCACGCTCAGAACAAATGTTTTGTTAGAAAACGCACAACGTAAAACGTAAGGCAATTTATTTGTGCATTATATACAATAAAAAATAAAAATATTTAACATATTGTTCTAAAAAGATACCGATAGGATTAAATAGAAAAAAGAATACAAATTTTCGTTAATACTTTAATTGGAGTCAAACTTGCAATTATCCTTAAAAAGGATTTTAATAATTCCCTAAAAACCCTTGAAATAAAGAGTTTTTTAACGTAAAAATGAAAAAGGAATTTTAAAATACAACTGAAAATAAATTTTACAAATAAAATCAATTATGCAAAATGTATTATAAAAATCGCCTCTTACAATGTAAACAAAATATGAATCAAACCTCTTTTTGTGCTAAATTTACTAAAAAAAGCCAACCCGATATATGCACACTTGACAAAATAAACCCATCATGTTAGTATTTTCATATGAATACACGCACAATAATCCTCTTCTGCCTATCGGAGGATTTGTGCTTAACTTTTCGCAAATTTCATAGGAGGAAAAACGAATGACCAAAATCAAGAAAATATCCGCAAAGCTTTTGATTTGTCTTCTTACGTTGACAATGCTTACAACCGGCGGATTGAATCAACTGATAGGGTTGTCCGCTTCGGCTCTAGTCGAGAGCGTCGACGGCTCGGATTCTTTGGTTCGTACTTCGTTGGCAGAAATTCAGAATGTTTTAACCGACGTCGTGTATGGCGAATACATATCGCGTTATCCTGACGTCGGAGAACCAAAAAAACCGGTGGAGATCGATCTTGCCGGTTATACCGACGAGGAAGGTTTAACCACCGCTACCGTTGAGGTAAAATCCGATGGCTTCGCAGACTATGACGGGCTTGTGCTTTTCGTCGCAGACGACGGAAAGATAAGCTGGAAAATCGAAATCGATGAGGAAGCTCTTTACAGTATAAAAATCGAGTATTATACCGGAAATATCACCGTAAAAGATTCCGAAGGCGATATTGTGAGCGAGGGTAAATCCTCCGCATTTGAAAGAATGATTCTCGTTGACGGCAAGATTCCATTTAAGGAGTCTCGTTCTATTGTTTTTGAAAGAGAATGGGTCGATACATACACGGTTGTCGATGAAAACGGAAAACCCATTTTAAATGATAAGGGAGAAAATCAAACATATTTATCTAACTCCAGGGAGTTTATTGACCTTGTTACCAAATATGAATACAATTCGGAAGGCAGCAAGCGTCTTTATTTAAAGGATATTACAGGAAATGAGATAAAGCCTGAGAAAGCTCTTCTCGATTCATGGAACAGCACTTTTATTTACGATGCGACCGGCTATTTTGAGGAACCGCTTAAGTATTATCTTAATGAGGGAACTCATACATTTACCCTTGATGCAATTAAAGAGCCGATGGCAATAAAGAGCATAACACTTCAAAAAGCAAACCCTACAATGTCCTATGAAGAATATTTGACAGCACATTCGGACGCGAAAGATTATTCTGGCGACAATGTTACGATGATACAGGCAGAGTATACAAATGTAACCTCCGAGCGTACATTATACCAGTTGAACGACAGATCTTCCACAATCACAATGCCGCAGGATCCCGCTCTGCAAATGATGAACAGCATAGGCGGTGATAAGTGGCAGTATGTCGGACAGTGGATGGAATGGACCGTAGTAGTCGGAGAGACGGGTTTTTACAATATAATACCCCGATCGAAGCAGAACCTGTATTCGGGTATGTATGTTTCGAGAAAGCTCTACATAAACGGAGAGGTTCCCTTCAAGGAAGCAGCACGTCTTCGCTTCAACTATTCGGACAAATGGCTAACCGATCCTCTTAACGATGGAAATCAGAGCTTTAAGTTCTATTTGGAAGCGGGTAAGGAAATTACCATAAGACTTGAGGTCGTTCTCGGTGATATGGCTGAGATTCTCAGCACGATTGAGAACAGCCTTGCTACGATTAATACATATTATCGAAAGATACTTATGATAACAGGACCTGAACCCGATGAATATCGCGATTATTACTTTCAGAGATTGATTCCCGATGTTGTAAAAGGATTAAAGGAACAGTCTGCTATATTACAGGATCAGTCCGACAAACTCACAAAAATAACGGGAAATAAGGGCGAGCATTCTGCTCAGCTCGATAAAATTTCAGTTTATTTGAACCGCATGGGTACATACACAAGCACAATTGCGGCGAGTATGAAGACACTAAAGGACTATCTTGCCGCTCTGGGCACATGGCTTACGGATACGCAGAATCAGCCTTTGTACCTCGATTATATCTGTATTCAAGCAGTCGAGGCGGAAGCTCCGCAGGCAGAACCGGGATTTTTCCAGTCTTTTTGGGGCGAACTTCAGAAGTTCTGGATGTCCTTCTTTGCGGATTACAATTCCATCGGTTCTATGACAGAGGAAGGGGTCACAACCGCAGAGCTTGAAAAGGTTGCGATCGAGGTCTGGACCACCACTTCGAGAGAACAGGCTCAGATTATAAGGTCGCTCGTTGACGACAATTTTTCTTCCATTTATAATATACCTGTAGAGGTTAAACTGGTTGTTGCAGGTACATTATTGCCCGCAACGCTCGCAGGTACAGGACCGGATATATCCATGGGAAGCGGACAGGGAGATCCTGTCAACTACGCTATCCGTTCGGCAGTAAAGTCACTCAATACCCTTACGGGGGATACAAATGTTGGATATAATTTCAATGACTTCTCCCGCTGGGCGGATAATCCCATTTACAGTAAGTTTTTGGATAAAATCGACACCTTTGATGAGGTTACGGAGCGCTTTGCAGAAGCAGCGATGGTTCCAATAACCCTTTACGGTGAAACTTATGCTCTGCCCGAGACAATGAACTTCCCTATGATGTTCTACCGCAAGGATATCTTTGCCGAACTTGGAATCGAGGTTCCCAATACATGGGAGGATTTCTACGATATTATTTATACCCTTCAGGCAAATATGCTCGATATGGGCGTACTGCCGGGAGGAGTAGCTCATGCGACTATACGCATGTATCAGCAAAACGAACAGCTCTATGATATGGGCGATTATGACAGATACCTTAACCTTTACAGGGAGAACGGTTACACCGATGACAAGTTGAAAGAGCTTGGGTATGCATATACCAACGAAGACGGCGTGATTATACCAAAAACAGATGGTATGACCATAAACCTTGATTCCGACCTTGCGCTTGCTGCGTTTAAGGAGGAATGCGAGCTGTTTACTGTTTACGACTTTCCTTATCAGTATAATCTTGCTACACGCTTCCGTCAGGGAATAATGCCTATTGCGATAGCAGACTACTCAAGCACCTATAATACTCTAATCGTATTCGCACCCGAGATTAAGGGCTTGTGGGAGTTCACTCCGCTGCCGGGAACACCTTCTATTGACGGAAAGATTAATAACACTACCGTCGCGAGTATAACGGCTATGATCATGATGAGATCGGTAACCGATGATAACGCTCTTGCAGCATGGACATTTATGCAGTGGTGGACTAACGCCGAGGTACAGAGCGCTTATGGAAACGAAATGGTTGCGCTTCTCGGTCCCTCCGCAAAACAAAGCACGGCAAATATCGAAGCATTGACCAATATGCCGTGGTCCAAGGACGAGTACGACAATCTCGTTGCTCAGTTTAACGCGGTTATATGCACACCGGAGGTCCCGGGCAGCTATATTACAGGACGTTATGCGGGATTTGCGTTCCTTGATGTTTACAATGACGGAGAAGAATCTGTCGATACTATGCTTTCATACATTGACGATATTAACAGCGAGCTATCAAGAAAGCGTAAGGAGTTTGGTCTGCCGGTAGCAGAGGATTTTAAAGCTTTCGAGAGAAAATCGGGAAAATCTGAATAAGGGGGGAAAAGGATAAATGGCAAAAGAAAAAGCAATTATAAGAAGCGACATATCAAGGTTCAGATGGACTCTTCTTGAAATGAAGAAGAACTGGGTAGGTTACTTAATGGTTATGCCCTTCTTCCTCCTGTTCTTCATATTCACGGTAGTTCCGGTTGTTTTGTCGATTATGCTCAGTTTTACAACCTTCAACATGCTTGAGTTGCCTCAGTTCGTGCAAATGGATAACTATATCAGGCTTATATTAGATGATGATATTTTCCTGATCGCAATAAAAAACACGATGATTTTTGCGGCTATTACAGGACCGGGTTCCTACTTGCTGAGTTTGTTTTTTGCATGGTTCATAAACGAGCTCAGACCAAAGATCCGTGCGATCGTTACGCTCTTCTTTTATGCGCCTTCGATTTCGGGTAATATATATCTCATTTTTACAATCCTTTTCAACGGTGACCAGTACGGTATCGTGAACGCCTATGCGATGAAGTTTGGTTTTATATCAAAGCCGATACTTTTCTTTGCGGATAAGAACTGGATACCCACATTGGTTATTGTCGTTGCACTTTGGACCTCACTCGGGTCATCTTTCCTAATGTTTATCGCAGGATTTCAGGGAATCAACCAGGAGCTTTATGAAGCGGGAGCAGTCGACGGTGTGAGAAACCGCTGGCAGGAGCTCTGGTTCATAACCCTCCCCACAATGAGACCGCAGCTGATGCTTGGTGCAATTCTTGCCATTACTCAGTCCTTCGGTTTCGGAGCAGTTATAACCGCTCTTGCCGGTTTCCCAAGCCCGGATTATTGCGCTCATACGATTATGCATCATCTTGAGGATTACGGAGGAACACGTTTTGAGATGGGTTATGCTTCAGCAATCGCTACGATTCTGTTCTTTATGATGATCGGAGCTAACCTTTTGGTTAATAAAGTATTGAGAAAGGTGGGCTCTTAGGAAATGGACATCAAAACGATAATTGATAAATATAAGGCATACAGAGACAAACGCATTGCCAAGAAGGGTCCGAATACTTTCAAACGTTCGGTTACCCGTTCTGCGGGCGGTGACGTCGGGATATTTATAATTCTTGGAATAGTCGCTGTCATAATGGTCTTGCCAATGGTATATGCGATAGTACAGTCGTTAAAGCCGCTCGACGAGCTGTGGGTTTTCCCTCCGAGATTCTTTGTCGTAAATCCTACATTGAAAAACTTTACAGACCTGTTCCGACTGATGGGAAGCTCATGGGTACCCTTTTCGAGATACATATTCAACACCGTATTGATTTCCGTGGTGGGAACATTAGGCAACGTAATTTTTTCTTCGTACGCTGCTTATGCAATAGCAAAGATAAAATTTCCGGGAAGAAAATTCCTGTTCAGCATTATCGTGTATTCCCTTATGTTCAATGCGACAGTTACAAGCATTACGAATTTTATCACAATGTCGCTGCTCGGATGGGTTGATACTTACCTTGCAATAATAGTTCCCGCTTTCTGTACGACCTTCGGATTGTATCTGATGAAGCAGTTTATGGAGACAAACGTAACTGATGCGGTGCTTGAGAGCGCAAGGCTTGAGGGTGCGAATGAAAATTTGATTTTTTGGAAGATTGCGATGCCGATGGTTAAGCCGGCTTGGATTACGCTGCTTATGCTCTCCTTCCAGGGATTATGGAATACCGGAGCGAATATGTATATATACAGTGAGCAGCTTAAGACATTCAACTACGCGATAAGCCAGATTGTTACGGCGG
>ENA-UOOR01004096-UOOR01004096.1-fermentation-metagenome-genome-assembly--contig:-NODE-4096-length-11935-cov-8.957071_pt1 | contig 11935 bp, 11 predicted proteins | sample MGYA00245780_ERZ724029 | MGnify/ENA primary metagenome ERZ724029 (study PRJEB28704, sample SAMN03018315) | fermentation metagenome | biome: anthropogenic terrestrial biome; feature: soil; material... | reverse complement strand
TGAGCTATTGGTATATCCATATCATAAAATTCAAACCTATTATTGACTCACGACCCGCGAAAAATTCGGATATAGAAAAGGAGATTACCCACAAGCAGAATTAGCCTATGAAACACTAATGTCATTACCAATGTTTCAAGGCCTGACTGATCAAGATGTCAGCGATGTGATAACCGCTGTTTTAAAGGTTATTACGTATTACTCTAAACTCTAAATAAGCATTCATGCGTCATCGGTTAAGACCAGTATGCATAGAATTAGGCTTCTGAGCTTTTTGAGATCAATTTTTGCAGAAAAGGCTCGAGCCCACAGAGAACTGATTTCAACGAATTCACGTTTTTGGCTCAATAGCAAAATGTAAAATAAACTATTAATATAGTACCAGAAAATCCTTAACCGATGCATTATGAATAAGCATTATACGCTATAAGTAACCAGTCCGAGAACTATACCAATCTCAACTATAATGGGTAGGATTAAATATATGAGACCAGTTTATATAGGATCAAAAAGAATTGGTACTGGCGAAATATTCTTCGTTATAGAAGAGGGGCAAGCTAACTTAGGGAACTTTAGTAAAGCTCTACGCATGATAGATTATGCAGCATCTTGTGGAGGAGATGCCATCGAATTTCAATTAGCAAGGGCAGATGATCTCTATGTTAAAAACCATGAAGGTTATACCATTTATAAAAATCGTGAGTTTTCTGAAAATCAGATTATCGAGTTAGTAGATAAAGTTAGAGAAGAAGGTATGGAGATGATTGCTGCCCCTTTGAGTCATAAATTGATAACTACATTAGTAGATGCAGGTTGCTCTGCATTCAATATTAACGCTAGTGATTTGGATAATCCAGATATTATTGATACCGTATGTGATAGTGGGCTTCCTTTTTTCCTAAGTTTGCCTCTAGCGACTGAAATGGAAATTGATTGGGTAATAAATCGTATAAGGAAAAAAAGCGACGATAATTTTGTTATTCTCCACGGTCAGCACACCATGGCCAGTGGTTCAAATGGTGTTAATATAGAGCACACGTCTTTAGGTTATATTTCAACATTGAAAGAACAATACCAATTACCTATAGGATATATAGATCATACTCCATTTAAATGGATGCCTGCATCTGCTGTAGCTGCTGGAGCGGATACAATAAGCAAACATCTGGCCCATTCCCGCAGCGAAAGGGGACCAGATTGGCAGGTATGTTTAGAGCCTGATGAGATGAAGGAAGCAATAGATTGGGCACGTAGAACGAATCAAAGCATGAGGGTAAAGAATAAGCAATTGGCTCCAGGAGAAAACATTGATCGCTCGCAAATGAGGCGAAGTATAGTTGCTGTAAAGAAAATAAAATCTGGAGAAGCTATAAAGAAAGAGGACATAGCATTCAAACGGCCTGGTAATGGCATAAATCCGAGCAGCTATGAAAGGATCCTAGGAAAAGTAGTAAAGCGTGATGTAGATAAAGATGAACAAATTTCCTTTGAAAATTTAGAGGATAATTAAATGGACCTTAAATTAAATAATAAAGTAGCTCTAATCGGAGGAGCTAGCAGAGGTTTAGGAAGGGGTTGCGCTCTTCAGCTAGCTAAGGAAGGAGTAAATATGGCTATCTGCTCAAGAAAGTTAGAACCGTTAAGGGCTACAGCAGAATATATAGAGAACCATACAAATTCAAGAGTGATAGCAATTCCGGCAGACTTATCTAAAGCATCAGATATTCAGAATGTTGTTAACGAAACAATAAATGAGTTTAATAAAATTGATATATTAGTGAATAATTCAGGAGGGCCTTTACCGGGAACTTTTTTTGATTTTTCAGATGAAGATTGGAAATATTCATTCGACTTGATTCTCTTATATGTAATACGTATGTGTCGCTTAGTTATGCCATATATGGCAAGTCAGAAAAGTGGTAGGATAATTAATATTACATCTCTTACAGTAAAAGAGCCAGCCGAAAACTTAATATTATCTAATGTATTCAGAGTAGGGGTTATAAGCCTAGCTAAAACACTCTCCAGAGAAGCTATTGCAGATGGAATAACGATCAATAATATTTGCCCAGGCGCTTTCATGACAGATAGAGTTAGAGAATTGATGCTTGACCAATCAAAAAGAACGAATATTTCGATTGAAGAGTTAGAGATGAACTCAATCTTAAATCTTCCATTAAAGCGCTACCAAACTCCTGAAGAACTTGGTGACTTAGTCACATTTCTCGCTTCGGATTTAGCAAGCGGGATTACAGGTACAACTATACAGATAGATGGCGGAATGGCTAGATGCTTATTTTAAGTGAGGAAGCGAGATAATGGGTGAAAAAATTGCTGCAATTATTGCCGTGCGGATGGGCTCAAAGCGATTGCCGAAAAAGGCGATAGCAAACATAGAGGGATACTCGGCAATAGAACGCGTGGTCAATAATTTGTATCCTTCGAAATATATTGATGATTTCATTATCGCAACTACAACAAGTAAAGAAAACGATCCAATAGAAGACATAGCAGTTCGGAACGGTATTTCTATATTTCGCGGTGATGAAATCAATGTAGTTAAAAGATACATAGATGCTGCAGAAAGATTTAATGTAAGTATAATAGTAAGGGTTACAGGAGATTGCCCTTTAGTCAGTTATGAAATAGCTGATCATCTAATAACAAACCATTTAGAAAAGGGCGCTGAATTTACGGCAATGGATCTTGAAGGCCCACCAGTTGGAACCTTATCAGAAATAATAGAACTATCGGCTTTAAAAAAGCTGGGACATCAAAATATCGACTTGAGCTATAGCGAATATATGTCTTTTTATTTCAAAAATAATCCCACATTCTTTTCAAATAATATCGTTTCATGTCCCGACGAGTTTATAAGTCCTGAATTAAGATTAACTTTAGATTATCAGGAAGACCTAGATTTATTCAGGCACTTATTTAAGAAACTTAATGCAGGCAAAGAAGCTATTCCCTTAACGAAGACTATATCGTATCTAAAGAATCATCCAGAGATAGCAAAAATTAATAGAGATATGCCCATTAAATGGAGGGATGACACAGAATTAATCGAAAAACTTAAGTTTATTACATTAATTAAGACATAAGAATTAATTATCAGATTTATCAAGCTGATAAAATTGGGTGTATTTCGATAAATAACTTTGGAAAAGATTATTCATTTTGCCGCTGACAATGCTTGTATTACGCGATGCTGAACATTCATGAAATCAAACTGCTTGCGGCCACCCCGTCCTGTAGGCTGGGGTGGCGCACGCCCTCACGCCCGGTTTTATGGAATCCAGAAATCGTCGAGTTTTCGTTGCCCAGATCCCTTAGATCCGCGCGATTGAATCTGTATTTTCGGTTTCCCCAGAGATTCCTCAATATAGTGCTTGATTGTATCCGCAGTCACATTTCCTACAGATCAAAAGAACTTGCCACTTGACCATAGGCTTCCGCCCCAATAGCGTTTCTTCAATTCAGGATGAAGCTTGAACAACCTATTCGAGCTTCATCCTTTCAAATATTGAACGACTTTTGATAGTGAAGAGCTTGTGTGGAATTCCAAGAACAAGTGAACATGATCTGTAATAAGTTTTATAGCATAAATTTTATATAATCGTTCATGCAAATATCTCTGAGGATCAACTCAGGTAGTGAGTCTGCTATAGGTTGCTATTAATACATCCTATTTGCATGTGCTTCATGGAGTGTAGCAATTGGGAAAGAGAGGCCTAAAGCCACGATTCTTGGATATGGCATGTCCGAATGAGCAATGGACTCATTTCGGAGTTGCTTGGAAAGGAAACGTGGCCTGCTGCGGCACATATGTGAATAGTACCGGCAAAGTCAGTAAATACATATGCCATACATGTGGCACAAGGTTTTGCGATAGAACGAACACGGTGTTCTACGATTTTCGAACAAGTGAGGATAAAGCTAGACTGGCATTGGATATGGTTAATAAAGGAATGAGCATCCTCAGGATACCTGATGTTCTCAAGTCACAGTTAAAGGTTCCCTGGGCAAGAAAAGGTAGCGGTTTCACCTTGCTTGGGTTCTCTGATAGTCCTTAAAGCTCAGTACATGGCGGTCACTACTATTGCGGAAATAATTGATGAATATGACACTCGAAAATTGATAGTCCTGCAATATTATGTCGCTGAAGCTAAATCCAAGGGGGATTTTTCAATGGTCAAATCAATAAGGGTCGATGAAAAATCAAGAGCTAAAGGACATAAATATGTTCCAGTATTTATAGATCTAGACGAGTCGAGAGTTATCCATGTATGCGAAGGAAAAAATGCCTCAACTATCGAATCGTTTAAAGATGATATAGAGCAGCATAACGGATCTAGCGAAAATATTGATGATTTCTGTTGCGATACGTCACCAGCTTTTCTGTCTGGCATAGAAAATGGTTTTACTAATGCATCGATAACGTTTGATAAATTCCATATTATGAAATTGATGAATGAAGCCGTTGATAAAGTCAGACCTGAGGAACAATCACATAACGCTTTGCTGAAAAAAACGAGATATATCTGGCTTAAAAATTCGGAATATCTCACAATCAAACAAAATAGGATAATAGAGACACTAAAAAATATACGATTAAAAATAATAAAAGTCTATAACATTAAATCGGCCCTTCGCGACTCTTGGTGCTATGAATATCGGAAATCCGTGGAGAACTACCTCAAATGCCTGCATTATTGGGCTACGCATAGCAGACTCGATCCTGTGATCGAATGCGCTAAAATGATAAAGAATCACTGGAATGGTGTGACTAATTATATTAAAACAAAAATCGATAATGTCATCCTAGAAGGGACAAATAGTCTTATCCAGACTGCAAAGGATAGCGCCAGAGGTTTCAGATCAACAAAAAATTCTATTACACTATTTATCTTAGGACAGAGAAACTCAAATTCAGTTTACCCACATGAAACAGCGAAGAGCTAATATATTTAAAGGTTGAATGCCATTGCACGAATATAAGCTCTTTGCACAAAGAATCGGATTAGTGGGTTTAGCAAATTTGCTGACCTCGTTTAGTGGAATTTTATTAGTTCCAATTCTAGCAAAAACACTTTCTATTGAAGAATATGGAATTTGGGCTCAAATAATGGTTACTATTGGACTAATTCCTTCAATAGTGATGCTTGGCTTACCATACACCATGGTCAGGTTTCTAGCGGGAGCAAAAAAAAGAGAAGAAATTCAAGAAGGCTTTTATTCCATTGCAGCCATCATTTTAGTTACAAGTGCGGTAACGTCTTTTCTGTTACTTTTCTCATCTAAATGGATTGCAGCATTGCTATTCAATGATAATATAATAATAGCCAATATATTGTCGTTTATAATATTGGTAGAATGTATTAATTCACTAGTTCTCAATTTCTTTAGAACATTTCAGCAAATAAGAAAGTACTCTTTATTCTTGTCCATTCAAACCGTTCTTAATATGTTATTTGTGGCCTATTTTGTTTTGGCAGACTATGGAATTAACGGTGCAGCAATAGGAATCCTGATTTCAAAGTCTCTTATATTAATAATTACGACTTCGATTATTATCTCCAAGATAGGCTTCAAAATTCCAGAATTTAGGAATATAAAGGAATATATAGCATTTGGTCTGCCTACTGTGCCCGGAAATCTATCGAGTTGGGTTGTTACCTCGAGCGATCGTTATATCATTGGAATACTTCTTGGTACAGCATATGTGGGATATTATTCGCCAGGATATGCGTTAGGAAGCATTATACAGGTATTCATAGGACCACTCGGACTCCTGCTACCTGCAACTTTGTCAAAATACTACGATGAAAATGATATGGAGACAGTGAAGACGGTTCTAAAATACTCGCTAAAATACTTCTTACTATTCGGGATACCATCTGCGTTTGGTCTATCTCTGTTATCGAAGCCCATGCTGGTAATACTATCCACACCAGAGATAGCATTGCAGGGATATTTGGTCACGCCATTTTTGGCTATTAGCTCAGTTTTCTTCGGAGCTTTAGTAGTCATTAGCCACATAATCATACTAGAAAAGAAGACGACAATCACGGGATCTATTTATATATTAGCAGCAATACTGAATTTCGTATTAAACCTTATATTAGTTCCGCATATGGGTATAACAGGGGCAGCATTTACAACGATGATTGCATATCTCGTGCTCTTCATCCTCGGAACGCATTACTCCTTTAAGTACATAAAATTTGATATAGGACTTCAATTCATAATGAAAAGCATCTTTGCATCAATTGTGATGTCCCTGGTAATTTTCATGTGGAATCCTGAAGGATTACCCAGCGTGCTTGCCGTGGTTGGCGTTTGTGCCATTGTATACGCAGCGGTCTTATTGCTCCTTAAAGGTATATCGCGAGAGGAAATTGCATTCTTCAGAAGATTATTTCGTGCTTAGGAATTCCGACTTGTTCTCTTTACCACCTACCATATTCCACCTAAGAGGTGTCCCTCGTTCTATATCGACAACCGCGTGACTGCCCAAGATCTGTTTTAAATAGCGCGGATGCAAACCGTGTCCTGGACGGATCGAGCGTAGGTTATCCTCAGTAAAAATGTACCCCGCCTTGATGTCCTTTATTACGAAGAGGGACTTCCTGAAAATCCTGTTCTTTGACTCCTGTTCGCTCACTCCGTATTGAACCCTCCCCAAGGCCTTCTCAGCGGTGCGAACGGCCTTGACCATGGCGGCAAATTCATGTGGCTCAAGGGAAAAGGCATTGTCAGGCCCGAGTTTGGCCCTGGAAAGAGTAAAATGTTTCTCAATTATGCATGCGCCCATGCAGACCGCGGCCACGGGTACCTCTATCCCCAACGTGTGGTCTGAGAGGCCCACAGGAACATCAAAGGCCTCCGCCAGGTGGGGAATAGTTCCTAGGTTCATCTCTTCAGCAAGGGCGGGATAGGCACTGGTGCATTTGAGAAGGGCAATCTGTTTTGCGCCGGCGCCGCGCGCCGCCTGCACTGCCTCTTCGATCTCCCCCAACGTGGCCATGCCAGTGGATATGATCAGGGGCTTGCCGGTTGCTGCCATCTTCTCGATGAGGGGGATATCCACTATTTCAAAGGAGGCAATCTTATGCACGGGTACAGACAGCTCTTCCAGGAAATCCACTGCGGACGGATCAAAGGCGGTGGAGAATATATCCATCTCCAGCTTTCTTGCCTCTTCGAATAATCCGGCATGCCACTCCCAGGGGGTATAAGCTTCGCCATAGAGGTCATGAAGGAACTTGCCCTCCCACAAAGTGCCCTTAACAATGCGAAAAAGCTCGCTCTTGCAGTCGATAGTCATGGTGTCGGGTGTGTAGGTCTGCAGCTTGACGGCATCCGCGCCAGCTTCTTTGGCAGAATGAATCAGTTTTATTGCCTCATCGTAGTTCTGGTTATGATTGGCCGATATCTCAGCAATAATGTAAACCGGTTGTCCTCCGCTTATTTCTCTGCCTGCTATATTCAAAAATGTCATTGTCATCGCCCAAAGCCTATTGGAGGCGATTGAATAATTAAATCCTCATTGGTCATCATGTAGTGACGGGCCTCTTTTCCTTTGATATTGCATGGACCATTCATGGAGAATCCTGCCCTCTCGAATGCTTTCGCCGATCGGAGGTTTTGCGGTTTAATGAATGCACTCACCCAGGAGATGTTGTACCTTTTGATAAGCTCATCTACAGTCCTGATAATAATAAAACCTGCTAGACCCCGTTCCCTCGCTCCCGGATTGAGATTTAAGCTCATTACCGCCTCATCTCCGACAAGATCAAAGCGAACCAGACCGAGAGAATTGTCCTTGTCATCGCTGCAAATCAGCAATAGGCAATTTGGATCCAGAATTTTTTCCGAGAACCAATTGCAGTGCGTATCCCAAGTTATGAGGCCTGAGCTAAATGACGCTGCTCGCGTATCACTATCATTAGCCCATTCATAAATCTGCTCGCAGTCACTTTCAACGGCCTCTCTGACTGCAATTATCCTAGCCAACATAGCCCTGATAATCCTGCTAGTCCCACGCCCGTCCACGAGTTGCCTGCCAATACGGGACATGGCATCCCTGGCATTGCGATTGGCAGCCAATTCCGTAATCATCTCCGCAACAATCGTACCGGTCAGCTTATGATGCCAGCCAAGGTTCACCGCCAACCCTTTTTTTTCGAGCTTTTCTGCAACCCGCACTTGATTGTCTGCGATTATCGTAATCAAGCTGGGCAAGCCCATGAATCCCGTCTCATAAGAAGTGGTGCCCCCTGAGATAATTGCCATATCCGCCCAAGCCATAAGCTCCGGCATATTTGCGGCATTTCTCACAAGCTGGATGGAAGATAGAGACTCTTTCGATGCCGTCTCCAATGCAAAGATATGAGAATTGCCACCACCTGCCACGACTTTCGTTTCCACTTCATGATCGGTCAGTCCTTGCAGCGCCTTCAGGATCTTTAGAGTTACGTTGTCGGGATCGCTGCCGCCCAAAGTGACCAGTATCTTGACAGCGATCTCTGGATTTTTCCTCTGCCAGCCGCGCCAATTCTGAAATTCTTTGCGCAATAGAACAAATTGAGACCCGAGCAATAGCTCAGTACCGGGATCTCGTTCTCTATAAAGCTCCTCTCGAGCGTATATATTTTGATTCAAGACCAGATCTGCACTGTAGCTTTTTGCATGGCCGTAATCGTCTATGAAGAGGAGATGCAATTCTTCTTTCTTGAGCCGATCCTGATACTCAACACCAAAATGATAACCGTCCACTACCACGAAGCAGACGTTCAGTGAGATTGCCAGATCGGCGGTTAGAGCTGCATCCTTTTCACTACCAGGCTTTGCAGAGATGCGATTGACTGCAAAACCGTATGCTTTCAGCCGACGCTCAATGTCCGGCATCTCTCCGGCCATGGCAAAGATCGCCCATCCTCCCGCATCCCTCCAGGCCTGGGCTAGGGCGAGACAGCGCATGACGTGGCCGGTTCCAATCTCCTGGCTGGCATCTGCCCGGATGAGCAATGTCTGGACTATCTCAGCATTCCTCCAAAGACTTCTGACGTATGTGACGGTTTATCTCTGCCAAGTTTGGCTCTCTCTTGAAGAGTTCCAGCACATCTCCCCATGAGAAGAGGTACATCTGTATCGATCTTCTCATAGATGGCGAGAATCAGGGCCAGATCCTCCCTGGGGTCAACCGTCCAGCGACAGTGGGTCCAGTTCTCCGTTCCCGTCACTGAAAGCTTTCTGAACTCTTCCGGATGTTGATAGATATAAGGAGTGACGTGAACACGCTCAAAATCCCGAAAAGCCTTGCGCCAGGCACACTCCAGGGCATCAAAGGTGAAGACCTCAGCATCCAGGCCGCGGGGATATGTGCTCTCAATGGTATTGCTGGCATAGTCCGGTCCGTTATCTAAAAAGGCCTGCACGACGTGATCGATAATTTCGGGATCGATGAGCGGGCAGTCCGAGGTTATGCGCACTATGCAGTCAGCAGAAAAAGCCATAGCCGCCTGATAATAGCGATCAGGAACATCATCTTCCGATCCTCGGAAGGAGGAGATGCCCCGCGAGTTACACTCAGATACGATGGCGTCATCGGGCTTTTCCTCGGTGGTTGCCACGACCAGCTCATCAATCAGGGCGGAGCGCCCAGCTCTCCGGACCACTCTGGCAGGCATAGTCCTGCCGCGAATGTCCAAAAGTGCCTTTCCCGGCAGGCGAGAGCTGCCCATGCGGGCTTGAACTATGGCCACAATTTTCATATCAGCGATTCTTTTTCAGGAGAAACATTGCATCTACATTTTCGTTACCAAAATATTTGATGCGCTCTTCCTTCACAAGGGTCAGATCATCAAACAGATCGAGGTACTTTCCCGCAAAATCTGCCTTCCAGAGAAGATCGGTATTGCCTCGGTAAGGGATCTCTTGGGTCTCATCCGAATAATACTCAAAGCCAAAGATGTATTTCTTGGTGCACCTGTGGATCTCTCTCATAACATCAGGCAAATTCTGAGGTGCAATGTGAATCAGGACACCAGAAGTGAAGATCATATCAAAAAAACCATCTTTGAAGGGTACATCGGATGCTTCCCCCTGGATTAAGTTTATATTTTTACTTTTAGATTTAGCGATCTCAACGGCATAGCTCTGCAATTCGATGCCATAAAGGCGCTTAAAACCTATTCTTTGCAGACAGAGTAGCTGATTGCCTACATTTGAGCCAACCTCCAAAATCCTCACGGAACGATCAAGGTCATCCAGGAATCTCCGGTTCAGCTCCGTCCTAGTCGATCCATAATTTCTGACGTAAAGCTCCTCCATCTCATCGAAGGATTGGGGATTTCGTTCTGTGTACTCGCGACCAAAGGCTCCACTCCACTTTGAAGCCTGCTCGGTTAGATCATTCATTTCTCTCGCCTGCCTTGGATTAGAGGGATTCAGCCCCTCAAATTGCATAATGTCCAAACACCTTCTCCATCGATTCTACTACATTTTCTACATTCGGATCAGTCATGCCATGAAACATGGGCAAGGATATTAACGTCTCATAAGCTGCCTCTGCAACAGGATACTCCCCTCCACGATAGCCAAAACGTTGACGGTAAAAGGGATGGGTATGAACGGGGATATAGTGAACGTTTACGCCAATGTTCTCTGCCCGCAGAGCGGCAAAAATCTCTGCCCTTCCGGCACGAAAAGATGCGCGGTCAAACCGGATTGGGTATAGATGCCAGGCAGGCAGGGTATCTTCTCTTACTGCTGGCAATATAATCCCTGAGATGTCCTTTAACGTTGCATTGTAGCACGCCGCTATCTCACGCCTGCGAGCCAGGTTCTGATCAAGCCTTGAGAGTTGCGACAGACCCAGGGCACAACCGATATCTGTAAGACGGTAATTGTAGCCCAGATCCACCATTTCATAATACCACTGTCCTCTTGCCTGACGCTGCCGGGCATCGCCTTCTATCCCGTGATTGCGAAAACGCCTTAGCCTTGCTGCCATTTCATCATCATCAGTCGTAATCATGCCACCTTCCCCGGTGGTGATGTGCTTGACGGGATGAAAGCTGAAGACGGTCATATCACAAATCCCGCCCACCTGTTGTCCTTTATATTCTGCACCTAGAGCATGGCAGGCATCTTCGATTACTATGAGGTTCTTCTCTTCCGCCAGCTCCCGAATAGGGTCGAGGTCCGCCGGATGGCCGGCATAATCCACCGGGATGATGGCCTTCGTTTTTTCCGTTATGCGGCTTGCTACTTCTTCTGGATTGATGTTCAAGGTATCGGCAGCGACATCGGCAAAAACGGGAGTTGCTCCCTGGTAGAGAACGCAATTGGCTGTAGCGCAAAAGGTCATGGGCGTGGTGATGGCCTCATCCCCCGGCTGCAGGCCTGCAGCAAAGGCAGCACCATGCAACGCCGCAGTTCCCGAGCTGAAGCTCACAGCATGTCTAGAGCCTACACGTATCGCGAATGCCCCCTCGAATTCCATCACTTTGGGGCCGGTGGTGATCCAATCTGAGCGAAGAGTCTGGACAACAGCCAGAATGTCGTCTTCATCAATGCTCTGATGCCCATAGGGAAGCAAAGTCCTACGGACTGGTCTTCCACCATTTATAGCAAGGTCTTCTCTTCCATTGCAGACTTGTGGCATTTGATTATGATTCCTCTAAATAAGATCGTTCTATTTTATCATCCGATATAAACTGTACCTACCCGATAATCTCATAGAGATCATTTTTTGTGAGCTATTTATCGTTATTATCGCTAGCATATCTAAATCCTTCAAAGGGAACTTTCCGGTAGTGTCCCGAAATTGCTGTAATTTCGTAGCCGCCCTGTATCCTACTATCATTACTATACGTCCATCGTTAAATACTTTTTACCTGTGACCCACTCTTCATTTATATTTATC